>Ga0066710_100000539_pt1 | contig 23512 bp, 23 predicted proteins | sample GraSoiAngelo_159_FD_79666 | JGI IMG/M metagenome (GOLD analysis project Ga0066710, IMG submission 79666) | Grasslands soil microbial communities from the Angelo Coastal Reserve, California, USA - 14_1009_16_40cm | ecosystem: Environmental > Terrestrial > Soil > Grasslands | place: USA...
CGCGGCGAAGGTGACGAACCGCCAGCTCATGGCCGTGCGATCATACTAGCGGTTTCAGAGGCCGAGGCCTAGCCCTGCTCGATCGACGCGCCTTCGACCTGGCCGACGCCCGCCGAGTGCAGGCGCGTGGGCTGGCTCACGAAGAACTCGAGCACATTCATGTCGCCTCCGTGCCGGCGTCCGACCGGGACCGGGTCAGACGTTGGTGAGAATCGAGGGCGGCTCCTCGCTCAGCGCGCGCTTCAACGCCTGGGCCAGCTCGGCATCGTGCTCGTGGTTCATCGCGAAGATCCGGCACTGCGCGACCTTGCCCGGCAGATACTTCAAGATCTCGGTCAGCGGCTCCTCCGAGATGCGCTTCGTGGAGGAGTCGTACACGTAGATCTGCCGGTCGCCCATCTTGAGCGGGTTCAGCGGTCGCGGATCCTGAAGCGCCATGTCGATCTCGAACGGGACCTCCCGCAGCGCGGCCGGCAGGAACGTGCGCACGCGCCGCTTCACGGTGTCGATGTCGAGGAAGCCCTGTCCCTTGCGCGTCTCGAACTGGTCGAGGATCTCCTCGCTCGACATGCGCCATTTGAGCTTCCGGTCGAGGATATGACGCCACTCCGCGCCGAGCGCCTTCTTGGACGGGTCCTCGTCCTCGTGCCACCGCCCCACGTCCTCGAGCAGCGTCCACTCGGTGAGATGGAGGTAGGGGTGGAGCTCCTTCCGCAGATCGAACGGGAAGGCGATGCGCATCGTATCGCGGAAGATCTCCTTGAGGTGCAGGTCGATGCCACGCGTGGTCCGGTGGTAGTAGACGTTCGTGTACATGTAGAAGCGGGCGTTCAGGAACATCGTGAACGCCTGGAGCCCGGCGCGATCGAGGGTGAGGCCCCGATCGGAGAAGAACGAGTAGTAGATGATCCGGTCGATGTCGATCGGCCCGATCGCGACGCCGCACATGTAGGCGTCGCGCAGCACGTAGTCCATGTTGTCGGCGGTAAAGACGCCCGAGAGGAGCGGCTTGAGGTGCGGGAGCCACTTCGGGTGCGACTCCAGCGGCTGGGTGTAACTCTTCCCCATCAGGTAGCAGATCCACTCCGGGTCGATCGACTCGCCGGCGTCGAAGGCGCTGTTCGGGCTCCGCCGGAGGCTCCGGAGGATGTCGGCCAGCTCCTCGCGGATGATGCGCTGGCCGAGCAGCTCGTGAGTCAGGTCGTAGTCCGCCAGGAAGTTGTCGTCGAAGAAGTGGCCGAACGGGCCGTGGCCGACGTCGTGCAGGAGTCCCGCCGTGCGCAGCAGCTCCTCGATCAGCGCGGAGGACGGCGCGTCGCGGAAAGTCGCGCGGAGCGACGGGTAGAGATGCAGGGCGAGACGCCCGGCCAGGTGCATCGCGCCGAGCGAGTGCTGGAAGCGGCTGTGCTCGGCCGCCGGGTACACCCAGCGCGCTGACTGGAGCTGGGGCACGCGACGCAGCCGTTGCACCCACGCGGTGTCGATCAGGTCCTGCTCGGACGCCTCGCCGGGGACCCCGCCCGGCCGTGTATAGAGGATGTACTGATGGATGGGGTCGGCGATGAGGCCCCGCCCCTGATAGGGATCCTCGGCGCCCTTGATCAAGAAGCGTCTCGCTACCGCACCGGATAGAGCCGATGGCGGTCGACCGAGGGCACGGCGATGATGTGCACCTTGTTGGCGCGCTGGACGGCCAGCTCGATGAGGTCGCCGGCGCGGCGAGACCAGAGCTGTTCGTAGAACTCTTCCTGCGAAGCGACGGCCACGCCGTTGACCTTCAAGATCCGGTCGCCCTGACGGAACCCGGCCTGGGACGCCGGCCCGACCGGCGACATCTCGCTGACCACGAGGCCCTCGGGCAGCGCGACGGTGTAGAGCCCGAGCCACGGCCGCGGCGGCCGGCTCGCGATCCGGCCGGACGCGATCAGCTCGTCCTTCACCGGGGAGAACTTCTCGATGGGGATCGCCAGGTTCACGTGCGGGGGCTCGCCGAGCCTGAGCGAGGCGATGCCGACGACCTCGCCGCGCTCGTTCACGACGGCGCTGCCGCCCCACTGCGGGCTCGCCGGGGCCACGATGATCGCGCGGTCGAGCATGTACTCCCAGTACGCGGAGAACCGCCGGACCGCGTGGACGGCGCCCGTCACCTGGACGAGATCGTTGTCCTCGTCGACGCCGACGGTGCCCGTCCGCGCGCCGGGGACGACCGCCTGCGAATCGCCGAGCGTCGCCGACGCCCACGGCCCCTCACCCTCGAGCTTGATCACGCCGAGACCGGCGTCGAGGTCGAGGCCGACCACGCGCGCCGCCACGGCGCGCCCATCGCGCCCGCGCGCCTCGATGGCCACCGCGTCCAGGAGCAGATAGCTCACCGTGAGCACGTAGCCGCGCGGGTCGAAGATCACGCCGCTGCCGAAGCGACGGCTGCCGAGCCGCGCCGAGGACGTGGCGCCTTCGACGTTCCGCACGTGCAGCGCGACGACCGCGGGCGCGACGCGCCTGACGAACGACGGGAGGGCCGAGACCTCGTCGGGGTGGAGCCGCCGTTCCGGGACGGACGACGGCGCACCGAGGGTGAGGGTCGGCAGCAACAGGAGCGGGACCAGCGCCAGCGTCACGACTCGCTTCATGGAACGTCTCCCTGGGTCAGCGGTGGCCGTACTGCTTTTCGTAGTACGCGCGGAACTCCCCGGACTTGAGCGGCCGCCACCACGCCTCGTGCGCGCGATACCAGGCGACCGTCGCGGCGAGCGCGTCGCCGAACCGGTGGCGCGGCGTCCAGCCGAGCTGGCGGACCTTCTTCGAGTCGACCGAGTAGCGGCGGTCGTGGCCGGGCCGGTCCTTCACGGGCTGGATCAGCGTCTCGGGCTTGCCGGTGAGCTGGAGGATCTGGCGCGTGAGGACGATGTTCTCGACCTCGTGGCCGCCTCCGATGTTGTAGACCTCGCCCTCGCCCCCCTTGCGGAGCACGAGGTCGATGCCCGCGCAGTTGTCCAGGACGTAGAGCCAGTCGCGCACGTTCTTGCCGTCCCCGTAGAGCGGCAGCGACTGGTCGTCGAGCGCGTTCGTCACGAAGAGCGGAATGACCTTCTCCGGGTACTGGTAGGGGCCGAAGTTGTTGGACGAGCGGGTGATCAGGACCGGAACGCGATGGGTATGCCAGTGGGCCAGCACGAGCAGGTCCCCGCCGGCCTTGGACGCCGAATATGGGTTGGAGGGCCGGACGGCATCGCTCTCGCGCGACGAGCCGCGCTCGACCGAGCCGTACACCTCGTCGGTGCTGATGTGGACGAATCGCGGGATCTTCAGCTCCTTCACCGCCTCGAGCAGCGTGAAGACGCCGAAGACGTCGGTCTTGAGAAACGCATCGGGTTCCATCAGCGAACGATCGACGTGCGACTCGGCGGCGAAGTTCACGGCCGCGTCGACCCCGCGGATCACGTCGCGCACGAGCGTCGCGTCGCAGATGTCGCCCTGGACGAACGCGTAGCGCGGGTCGTGCTCGAGGTCGGCCAGGTTGGCGGGATTCCCCGCGTAGGTCAGCTTGTCGAGGTTGACGACGCGATCGTCGGAGTGCGTGGCGAGGACGTGACGGATGAAGTTGGAGCCGATGAAGCCGCTTCCGCCCGTGACCAGCAGCTTCACGACGCTACCCTCGCGTCACTTCCCAGATCTCGGCGCCCGCGTAGTCCCACGGCAGCCGGCCCTCGTCGCACATCGAGGGCTCGGCCGAGAAATGCACGTCGGTGAAGTAGATGATCCGTCCGGCCCCCGACGCGAGGTTCCGGACGCCGTGCGCGACGCCGGGCGGGATGCGCACGAGGCGAGAGGTGCCGGCCCCGAGGGTGAACCGCATGCGCACGCCTTCGGTCTTTCCGCCCTGCCGCACGTCGAGCAGGACCATCAGCATCCGGTCGGACGGCGGTACGTACCAGACGTCGGTCTGGCGCTGGTGGAGGTGGAACGCCTTGATCGCGCCGGGCTCGACCTCGCTGTAGTTGATCTGGCGCACGACGAAGCCGGCGAAGGCCTGGGGATGGCCGTCCGCCAGGCGCGCCAACTCGGTCATGCTCCCGCCGTCGTCCGAGAGCCGCTTGAGCTCGACGATCTCGACGCCGTCGATCGAAGGCGCCGGGCCGTAGGACTGGATCTGGAAAGCACGCTTGGCGGCGGGCGTGAGGTCCATCGAGTGCCCCGATCTTACGGCTCGGACTCGACCAGGCGCAACAGGTACTGCCCGTACGAATTGTCCTTCATGGGACGCGCGATCCGGAGCACGTCGGCGGCGGTGATGTAGCCCATCCGGAAGGCGATCTCTTCGACGCAGGCGACCATGAGCCCCTGCCGCTCCTCGATCGTGTGGATGAACGTGGACGCCTGCAACAAGGCCTCGTGGGTGCCCGTGTCGAGCCACGCGATTCCGCGGCCGAGCTTCTCGACCTGGAGCTGGCCCCGGCGGAGATAGTTCGCGTTCACGTCGGTGATCTCGAGCTCGCCCCGCGCCGAGGGCTTGAGCCCCCCCGCGATCTCGACGACCTGGTTGTCGTAGAAATAGAGCCCGGTCACGGCGTACGGCGAGCGCGGCTTGACGGGCTTTTCCTCGAGCCCGACCGCGCGGCCATCGGCCCCGAACTCGACGACGCCGTAGCGCTCGGGATCGCGTACCCAGTATGCGAAGACGGTCGCGCCCGAATGACGGTCGGCGGCGCTCTGGAGGTACTCGGGAAGTCCATGACCGTAGAACACGTTGTCGCCGAGAGCCAGCGCGACGCGATCGGCGCCCACGAAGCGCCGGCCGATGATGAACGCCTGGGCCAGCCCCTCGGGACGCGGCTGGACCGCGTACTCGATGGCGAGGCCCAGATGCCCCCCGTCGCCGAGCAGCCGCCTGAACGCCTCCTGGTCCTGGGGGGTGGTGATGATCAGAACCCGGGTGATGCCGGAGAGCATCAGAGTCGACAGGGGGTAGTAGATCATCGGCTTGTTGTAGATCGGGACGAGCTGCTTGCTCACGGCGTGGGTCAGCGGGTAGAGGCGCGTCCCCGATCCCCCCGCGAGGATGATTCCCTTGATGGAATTCGCCATAGAATTCTGTGAGTATAGCAGCGACGTCCGACCCGAACGAAGGTCTGGAGGGTGCATCACCCCTGAATCGACCGGAAATGGGGTAATATTCAGTCAATGAAGACTCTGAAAGACATGCTCGCGGAGGCGAGACAGGTCGTCCCGGAGGAGGGACCGACCGACGTCTCACGCCGTCTCGCGGCGGGGGAAAAGCTCGTGGTCATCGACGTCCGCGATCCCGATGAGTTCCGGGATGGCCACCTCGAGGCCGCGACCAACATCAGCCGAGGTTTCCTCGAGTTCCGCGTCGGGACGGCGGTGAGCGACCCGTCCACTCCGGTGGTGCTCTACTGCCAGACCGGACTTCGCTCGATGCTCGCGGCGAAGGCGCTTAAAGACCTCGGGTACTCGACGGTCATCAACCTTCAAGGTGGCTATCAGAAGTGGGTGCAGTCCGGCCTGCCGGTCGTCCGCGAGGTCCCGCTGACGGCCGACCAGATCCAGCGTTACAGCCGCCACTACCTCCTGCCTCAAGTCGGTGACAAGGGGCAGCGGAAGCTCCTGCGGTCCAAGGTGCTGTTGATCGGCGCCGGCGGGCTCGGCTCGCCCACCGCGCTGTATCTGGCCGCGGCGGGGGTGGGAACGCTCGGGTTGATGGACGGCGACGTCGTCGACATCACGAACCTGCAGCGTCAGGTGCTCCACACGACGGCCGACATCGGCAAGCCCAAGGTCGAATCCGGGACGCGGACCCTCCGGGCGCTCAACCCCGACGTCAACGTGATCCCCTTGCCGACGCGCATCACGGTCGACAACGTCATGGAGATCATCCGGGACTACGACCTCGTCGTCGACGGCTCGGATAATTTCGAGACGCGCTATCTCGTGAACGACGCCTGCTTCCTCGCCGGCAAGACCAACGTTCACGGATCGATCTTCCAGTTCGAGGGCATGGCGACGGTGTTCGCGCCCGGCCAGGGCCCGTGCTACCGCTGCCTCTATCCGACGCCGCCGCCGCCCGGCCTCGTCCCCTCCTGAAGCGAGGCTGGCGTCCTGGGCGTGCTCCCAGGAGTGGTTGGAACGATTCAGGCGACGGAAACCGTCAAGCTGCTGCTGGGTATCGGCGAGCCGTTGATCGGCCGGCTCCTCACCTACGATGCGCTCGGCATGCGCTTCCGCGAGGTCAGGCTACGCCGCGATCCCAAGTGCCCTCTCTGCGGGACCGCGCCGACGATCACGGATCTGGCGATCCACAGAAACGGCGCCGGCGCCGCCTGTGAGGCGTCGCCGGACGGTCATCGGGAGGGTGTCGCCGCGGGTGTAACCGCCGAGCAGGGCGGCTGATCTCCCTCCGCGTCGGTGGTCTTCACTCGAAGCGTGACCGGCTCGTGGCCGACTTGTTCCTCGGGAGCTTCCACCGCTTCGCCGCCGGCGAGCTCCTTCGGCATCTCGTCGACCACGCGACCGGTGACTAGCCGGAGACCGCATCGGCGGCTCATCGCTGGCGGGCGAGCACGATGAGCGTGTCGTAGCCGCGCAGCGTGCCAACCATCCGGTCCCCGTCGATCCGGAACACCGCGGTCAGGTGGCTGCCCCCGGCCTCGTGCTTCACGACGATGCCTGCCTGGAACACGTCGAACACCACCGGGACGCCGAGCGCACCCCGATAGGTCACGATGACGGGAACGTCGGCCGCGAGGGTGTCGGCCAGCGCGATCTTGCCCCACCCCCACCGGCCGGCCTGGATGAACTCCGCCTGGGCCGTGCTCATCCGTCGGGCCATCACGCCGAATCCGCTCCAGACGCCCATCCAGCGGCCGCCGATGTCGGGCACCGCGGGCTCCTCGATCTGTCCGCTCCACCGTCGGTGCTCCCTGGCGACCTCCTCGCGAGCCGCGCCCGCGAGCGGGAGCGAAACGCGGGTCGTCATGGCGAACACGTGGTGCTCGGGCAGGGTGGGCTGAAACGGCTGCGCCGACCAGCGCGTCCGTTCCCGACTCGTCGCGCACGCCGACGTCGAGAGCAGGACGACCCCGAGCAGCAGGAGCCGAGGGCCGATGCAGCGCATCGCGGTGCTCCTCCTCGCCCGTGGTTGGGCTGCAAGGGGAGCACCATCCGGGGATGCTCAAAGAATTGCGAACTTGACGAAGCGCGAGCGCGCAGTTTGACAAGGGAGTCGTCAGTGCCTTGACACTCCCGAGGCTTTCGCGCACGTGGTGCGCGCAGTAGGCCGTCGCGGGGCTGGGGCCCCGCCCGTCGAGACACGGCTATACACTAGACGGCATGACCCGATCGCTGGGAGAGGCCCTCACGCCTGCCCTCGTCGATCGATTCTCACAGCGTGACATCGCCGGGCGCCTCGGGATCGCGCTGCCATTCGTCACCGTCGACCCCGATGGCCGACCTCACCCGATGCTCCTTTCGTACCTCGAGTTACGTGCCTACGACACGGGCACGATCGGCCTCGTGATCGGTGTGCGGTCGCGAAGCTCGCGCAACCTCGGCGAGCGCGGCACCGGGACGCTCCTGGCCATCGAGCCGGACGCGACGGTCTACGTGAAGCTGCGGGCTGTCGACGGACCCCTGCCGGTCGCGGGCTCCGGCGAGTATGAGCTGGGCTACTTTCTGCTCGCGGTCGAGGAGGTGCTCGAAGACGCTCCGGCCGACTGGGAGGGGAGCATGCGGATCACCGGCGGCATCCGCTACGCTCCGGCGCCGACGCTCGACGAGCCCTGGGCGCGCGCCACGCTCGCGGCGCTCGCGGAGCCCCGCGCCCGCGCCTGACTACTTGGGCGGGTCCTTGGGCGCGTCGGGGGGCTGCGGCTCTCGGCGGGGCGGCTCCCCAGCAGAGCTCTCGCGCTCCTGGTAGAGGCCGATCGTCACCTCGAGCTCCGTCTGCTGCCCGTCGCGCAGGAGGACCACCCGGACCTTTTTGCCGACCGGCGTGGACGAGACGACACGCTGGAGGTCACGCGGGGACTCGAGCCGGGCGCCGTCGATGCCGACGATCACGTCGTTCGCGCGCACTCCGCCCTTGTCCGCGGGCTCGCCCGGCATCACGCTGCGCACCAGCACGCCCCGGACTTCGCGAAGCTTGAGGCGATCGAGATCGTCTTCCGTCACTTCCACGATGGCGACGCCGAGCCATCCCCAATCCACCCGACCTTTCGTGGCGAGCTGGGGCAGCAGCATCTTGACGAGGTTCGCGGGGATCGCGAAGCCGATCGAGCCGTTGCGCGCGGCCATGGTGTTGACACCGACCACCTCGCCCGCCACGTTCACGAGCGGCCCGCCCGAGTTGCCGGGATTGATCGCGGCGTCGGTCTGGATGAAGTCGAATCCCGGCGCCGCCACCGTGAGCGGGGCGCCCTTGCGGCTCACGATCCCGAACGACACGCTCTGCTCGAGTCCGAACGGGTTGCCGAGCGCCAGCACGAACTCGCCGACGCGGAGTCGGTTCGAGTCGCCGAGCGGCAGCACGGTGAGGCGCTGGGCGCCGTCGATCCTCAGGAGCGCCAGGTCCACGCGGTTGTCTCGCCCGACGACCTTGGCCGGGAACCGCTGTCCGTCGGCGAGGCGTACCTGGACGGCGGCCGCGCCTTCGATGACGTGGGCGTTGGTGACGATGAGCCCGCTCGGGTCGATGACGAAGCCAGAGCCGGTGCTGCGACGCGGCTCGGCCGGGTCTTCGCGGGAGCTGTCGTCCTTGGGCGGCGTCGCCCGCTGCACTCGGACGTGCACGAGACCGGGCTGGAGGCGCGCGGCGAGATCCGCGAGGAGGTCGTTGACGCGCGCCAGCTCGGGCGCCACGACTGCGTCGGAGCTCTCCCGCCAGAGCCTGGGACCGCCCTGAGCCGACGGGCCGGCGCACCCGACCGCGAACGTGACGATCGACACCAGGGCGACCAGGGCACGTGGACGCGACGGGGACATCGGAATCCTCCTCTCGCAGTATACGCCGCCGAGGCCGACCCGGGCGGCCGACCGACGAGGGCCAGGAGTGCGGCTGGGTAAGCCGTGTTCGAGCGCCGGCTCCGCCGGCGCAATCCTTGTTCTGGGGGAGGCATCGGAGGGGGCCCCAAAGGGCGGAGCCCGTCGGTCAATCGTCCCCTCCGAAATTGACTAGCGGCTGACTTCGCGGACGAGGTGGGGCAGCTCCGGAATCAGGAGCTTCTCCAGGGCGAGACGGCACGCGTTGGGCGAGCCCGGAAGCGACACGATGATGCGCCGCGCATGGACGCCGAGCTGGGCGCGCGAGAGCATGGCGGCCGCGCCCACCTCCTGGTACGACAGCATCCGAAACAGCTCGCCGAACCCCGGCAGCCGTTTGTCGAGCAGCGCCTCGATCGCCTCGTAGGTCGAATCGCGTGACGTGATCCCGGTCCCGCCCGTCGCGATCACCGCCCGCACCGCGTCGGTGGCGCACGCCTCGCGGATCACGCGCTGGACGTCCTTGGGCTCGTCACGCACGATCGTCGCTCCGATGACCTCGTGGCCCGCGTCGAGCAGGAGCTTCCGGATGAGCGCGCCACTCGTGTCCGTTTCCGGCGTCTTGGTGTCGGAGATCGTCAGCACCCAGCAGCCGATCGTGCGCGGCGCGGTAGCCTTGTGCTCGAGTGGCGTGCTGTCGGGCGTGCTCATCGCGCCCCGTCCGGATCACCGCCGTAGGCGCGATCGAGCACCTCGACGAGATGCATGACGCGAACGGGCGCCGCGTGGGCGCCCAGCCCGGCCTGGATCTGGAGGATGCAGCCCGGATTGGCGGTCACGACCGCCTCGGCCCCCGTCGCCAGCACGTGGCTCACCTTGCGGTGCAGGAGCCGCGTCGCCATCTCGGGTTGCGTGAGGTTGTAGATCCCGGCCGACCCGCAGCACCAGTCCGACTCGGTCAGCTCGATGACCCGAAGCCCGGGGATCTGGGCCAGGAGCTGACGGGGCTCGCTCTTGATCTTCTGGCCGTGGACGACGTGACAGGGATCATGGTACGTGCACGTCAAGGCGACGGGCGAGAGCGGGCCGCGCAGCGGCTCCTGCGCCAGAAACTCGGCGATGTCCCGGACGGAAGCCGCGAACCGCCGCGCGCGCTCGGCGTAGGCCTTGTCATCGGCGAGCAGGTGTCCGTACGCCTTCATGTGGGCGCCGCACCCGGACGTGTTCACGACGGCGACATCCACAGGGACCGCCTCGAACGTCTCGATCGTCTCGCGGGCCATCGCCAGGGCGCGCGCGTGATCACCGCCGTGGGCGTTCAGCGCGCCGCAGCATCCCTGGCCCTCGGGGACGATCACGTCGCAGCCGTTCTTCGCCAGCACGCGCGCGGTCGCGCGGTTGTGGGCGCCGAAGATGATGGACTGGACACATCCGGTGAGCAAAGCGACGCGTGCGCGCCGCGGGCCCTCGGCGGACGTGACGGGCGGTGGCGGCCTCCGCTCGGACCTCGTCGGCACCGGCGGCAGCAGCGCCTCCCAGGCCGGCAGCGTCCCGGGCAGGAGCCGGACGAGGCCTGTTCTACGAACGAGCCGCTGGAGCCCGCTCGCCTGATAGAGACGCGCCGCCGTCGCAGCCAGGGCGAGCAGGCGCGGATGGCCGAGGAGGAGTCCGAAGTTGAGCCAGCGGAACAGCCGGCGCGACGGCGCGCCGGGCTGCTGGCGCTCGATCTCGGCCTTGGCCGCTTCGATGAGCCTTCCGTACGGGACCCCGGCCGGACACACCGTCTCGCAGGCACGGCAATCGAGGCAGAGCGAGAGATGGCGCACCGTCGAGTCGCTGAGCGACATGCGCCCCTCGGCGAGGGATTTGATGAGGAAGATGCGTCCGCGCGGCGAGTCCATCTCCGTGCCGAGCTCGGAGAACGTCGGGCAGTACGCCAGGCAGAGACCACAGTGGACGCACTGGTTCACGCCCTCCACCGAAAGCCCGTGCAGGGTCAACGGCCCGACTCCGGCCGGCGGCGATGCGTGACTCGTCGTGTCCGCGTCCATGCGCTAGCGTCCCACCTCCAAGATCATCTCAAAAGCCAGCGACGCAGACGCAGGCGTCGACGGGCGCGTGCGGTAGGGGTCGCTCGGACCCGTTCCCGCAACGCGGCGACGGGCCTCCGCGCGCCTGGATGGAGCCCAGCCGCCGCGGGGCAGCGATCGCGCGCCGCGTGGTCCGAGCGATCCCTGCCGCACGCGCCCGTCGACGCCGGATACGCGCGACCGAGTCTTAGCATGACCTCGGCGACAGCGCGCCATGGCCTCAGATGCCGGCAACGAACCGGCCCCGATTGAGGATGTTGCGCGGGTCGAGCTGGGCCTTGATCCGCTCCATGATGCGCCCGGCGGCGCCCGGATCGTCCCAGACAGGGATCTGAGATTTCACCGAAAGCGGCGCCCATTCGAGGGTCGCGTGGCCGCCGCCGGCGCGCGCCATCTCACGCCACTCCGCGAGCACCGCGGCGATCGCCGCGGGTTTCTTCGGCACCGCGTCGGCCGCGAGCGCGGCGCGCACGACACCGACCCCCGCGTGAGCCGCCCACGCCGCGTGGAGCCCGCGCGCGCGAGCCATGCCCGCACCCTGCTCCATCGTCTCCGCGACCTGGCTCGGCAGGACCGCGAACACCATCACCGCGGCCGTGAGGGGAACCGCCGCGCGCGCCGCCGTCGCGAGCCGGGGCCAGACCCGAGCCTCGAGCGATTGAACGTCGTGTGCACCGAGCGGCCCCATCAGACGCGCGAGCTCCGCGCGCTGCCAGTCGACTTGCTCGCGCACCCCGTCGAACCCCACGACCAGCGTCGCGGTCGGCGCCGGGCTGGCGGAGGGCCCGCCGCCGGGTGTCGTTCCGACGCCGCGCGCGCTCCCGGCGACCCCGGCGCCGGTCGTGGCGCTGGCGTCCAGGAGCTCGATGGCGTTCGGAATCAGATCGCTGGCCATGATCGATCTCACCGCCGCGCCCGCATCCTTCAGGCAATCGAAGCGGACGCCCACGAGCTCTTCCTGATCGGGCAGCGGCCGCAGCTTCACCGTCGCCTCGACGATCACGCCGAGCGTGCCGTACGAACCGATGAAGAGCTTCGGCAGGTCGTATCCGGCGACGTTCTTCACCACCTTGCCGCCGCCCTTCACGACGGCGCCATCGGCCGTGACGACCGTGACGCCGATCAAGAGGTCGCGGGCCGTGCCGTAGAGGTGCCGGCGCGGCCCGTACGCGTTCGTCGCGAGCACGCCGCCCACGGTCGCGCGGTCGGCGTCGGCGGGATCGAGCGACATCCACTGGCCCCGGCCGCGGAGCACGGCCTGGAACGCCGCGATGGTCATCCCGGCTTCGACGGTCGCCGTCAGGTCGCCGGGCTCGTGGTCCAGCAACCGGCCCAGCCGGCGCAGCCCGAGGACGAGCCCGGAGCGGGCGGCCGGCAGGCCGACGCTCGCGGCGGTCCCGCCTCCCCAGGGCGTCACCGGCATGCCCGCCTCCGCAGCCAGCGCGATCACCGCGGCGACCTCCTCGACCGACGCGGGGAAGACCGCCGCCTCGGGTGTCCGGCCTTCGACGACGTACGGGGAGAGCTCGATCCCGGTGAGGACATTCGGAGAGCCGACCGCGGCGCAGAGCTTTTCGAGCAGCGCGTCCGGCACGGAGACGGCAACGGCCCGCGCTAGAAGCGCTGGGCGAGGCCCTTTTCTTCGATCGCGTGCGGCCGGTAGGCGACGGGCCCGACCTCGACGCAGGACTTCTTGGTGGGAAAGATCTTGCCCGGGTTGCACAGCCCAGCGGGATTGAAGGCGGTCTTGAGACGGAGCATGAGAGCAAGATCAGCGGCAGAAAAGATGAACGGCATGAAGTCGACCTTTTCAAGGCCGATGCCGTGCTCGCCAGAGATCGACCCACCAACTTGAGCGCAGACCTTCATGATCTCGGCGCCCGCCGCCACGACGCGCGCCTCCTCGCCCGGCTTGCGCGGATCGTAGAGGATGTTGGGATGGAGATTGCCGTCGCCGGCGTGAAACACGTTGCCGACCCGCAACCCGGAGGCGGCCACGATCTCGTTCACGCGCCCCAGCACGTACGGGAGCTTCGTGCGCGGGATGACGCCGTCCATCACCATGTAGGCCGGCGACACACGACCGTACGCGCCGAACGCCGACTTGCGTCCCTTCCAGAGGAGCTGCCGCTCGGCCTCGGTCTTCGCCGTGCGGATCTCGCGCGCGCCCGCCTCGCGGCACGCCTCGACGATTCGCTCGGCCTGGACCTCCATGCCGACCGCAAGGCCGTCGAGCTCGATGAGGAGCGCCGCGTCGGCGTCACGCGGGTAGCCGCAGTTGAACGCGTCCTCGACCGCCTGGATCGTCAAGTGGTCGATCATCTCCATCGCCGCGGGGACGAGCCCCCGCGCGATGATCGCCGACACGGCCGCGGACGCGCGATCGATGGCGTCGAACACCGCCAGCACGGTCTTGACGGCCTGGGGCTTCTTGAGGATGCGGACGACGATCTTGGTGGCGATCCCGAAGGTGCCCTCGGAGCCCACGAACACGCCGGCGAGGTCGTAGCCGCACGTCTCTCGCGTCTTGCCGCCGAGCCAGACGATCTCGCCATCGGGCATGACGACCTCGAGCCCCAGGACGTGGTTCGTGGTGACCCCGTACTTCAGGGTGTGCGGGCCGCCGGAGTTGTTGGCGATGTTGCCGCCGATCGTACACGCCTGCTGGCTCGACGGATCGGGCGCATAGTAGTAGCCGCGCGGGCCGACCTTCCACGAAAGGTGCAGGTTGACGAGCCCGGGCTCGACGACGACGATCTGGTTGTCGTAGTCGACCTCGAGCACGCGGTTCATCCGCATCAGCGAGAGCACGATGCCGCCCTCGGCCGGCAGGCATCCGCCCGAGAGCCCCGTGCCGGCCCCGCGGGCGACGAACGGGAGACTCTCCCGGTTGGCGAGCTTCACGATCGCCGAGACGTGGTCGACCGACGTGGGAAAGACGACGAAGTCGGCGAGCGCGCGGAACAGGGTGAGCCCGTCGGACTCGTACACCATCAGCTCGTCGGCGTCCGACAGGACCGCGCCGGGCCCGACGATCGACTCGAGCTCCCGCCGAAGCTCGCGTTTTCTGGAATCGCTCAGCGTCGCCATGGGGTTGAGCGGATTATACCTAACCGGTCGTGGTGAGATCCACGGCGGCGCCGGAGCGGCTCAGCCCCCGAGCAGAACGCGCGCCGCGCTCAGGATCGCCGGGGCGTCGATGCCGTAGTGGCGATAGAGATCGGCGCGCGCGCCGGACTGGCCGAAGTCGTCCACGCCGAGCGCTATCTGCGCCACGCCGAGCGCTGCGCCAATGAAGGCGAGTGCCAGCGAGTGGCCGTCGAGCACCGACACGACGGGCACGCCCTCCTCCTCGGCACCCACGAGCTCCTCGAGATAGGGACGCGGCCCTCGCAGGTCTCGATAGAGGCGATCGGGGCTGGTGACCACGAAGATGCTCGCCAGCACTCCGCGCTCGCGCAGCGCGCGGCCGGCCTGGACCGCCTCGGGAACGGTCACCCCGGCGGCGAAGACGCTGACCGCGTTCGTGTCCGGGTCCCAGCCCGGCTCGCCGCGCGCGTCCACGAGCCGGTAGGCACCCCGAAGGACGCCGGCCCGATGTGCCGGGCTCGGCGGGAGCGCAAGCGACTGGTCGACCGGGCGGGTCGAGAGCCTCAGATAGACCGCCTCGCCCTGCCCGTCGGCGAGCCCCCGGAGCCCTTCGAGCAGGATCCATTCGACCTCCCGGGCGAACGCCGGATCCCAGTAGACGATCCCCGGCAACGCGACGCCGATTCCCGGCGTGATCACCGACTGGTGCGCGCCGCCCTCGGGCGAGAGGCTGATGCCCGAGGGCGTCGCCGCCACGACGAAGCGCGCGCCGGAGTAGAGGGCGTGATAGAGGGCATCGAGCCCGCGGGTGACGAAGGGATCGTAGAGGGTGCCGATCGGCAGCAGCGTCTCGCCGTAGAGCTCGCGCGAGAGACCAAGGGCGCCCAGGAGCAGGAAGAGGTTGTGCTCGGCGATGCCGAGCTCGATGTGCTGGCCCGCCGGCGATTCCTTCCACTGGACCGCTTGTGGGACGTCGGCGAATGCGCTCGAACGCGCTTGCGGAAAGTAAACGCCCTTGCGGTTGATCCAGCCCACGAGGTGCGTGGTCACGGCGACGTCGGCCGACACCGTCACGATGCGATCGGCGACGGGGAGCCGGCTCAACGTGCCGAGCACCCGTCCAAACGCCTCCTGGGTCGAACACTGGGGCGGGTAGGTTTCGTCGAGCTGCGCGGGGACCTCGACGCTCGAGGCCTTCGGCGCCGGAGGTGTGAAGAGCGCCGGGAGGCGGCGCACGAGATCGGCCTCTTCGCTGTCCGTGGCGAACCCGTCCCACTCCGCGCCCGCGTCGATATCGAGCGACCTGCGCAGGTCGTCCACCTGGCTCTGGGTGAGGAGCATCGTGTGATTGAGCGGATCGCCAGCGAGCGGGAGCCCCCAGCCCTTGATGGTGTGGGCGAAGATGACCGAAGGCCGATCGCCGACGCGTCCGGCTTCCGCGAAGGCCTCGAGGATCAGCCGGAGGTCGTGACCTCCGAGATCGGCGACGAGCTCGCCCAGGGCCGCGTCGCTCGTGCTCGACAGTAGCCGGTCGAGTGTCCGGTCGATTCCGCCGGCGCTGTCCGTGACGAGCGCCTTGCGCACGGCGCCCGCCGGCAGCCGGAGCAGCCGCTGGTACTCAGCGTTCGGCATGGCGTGGAGACGGTCGCGAAGCCGGTCGCCCCCGCGATTACCGAAAAAGCCCTGAAGCTTCCCACCCCACCGAAGGTCGATGACGTGCCACCCGCCGGCTTCGAACATCGCCCGCATCTGGCGCAGGCGGCCGTCGGGAACGATGCGGTCGAGCGACTGGCGGTTCACGTCGACGATCCAGAGGACGTTCGCGAGCCGCGCGACGACTTCCTCGGCCAGCGCCTCTCCCACGTTGCCCTCGTCGAGCTCGGCGTCGCCGACGATGACGACGACCCGCCCGCCCGGCCGGTCGCCGAAGTGGTCGACGACGTACCGCGACGCCAGCGCGCCGAACGTCGCCTGCACGGCGCCGAGCCCCATCGAGCCGGTCGAGAGGTCGACGACGTCCGCGTTCTTGCGCCGGCTCGGATAGGCCTGGAGTCCGCCGAAGCTGCGAAGCTCGCGAAGGGCCCCGGCCGTGAGCCGGCCGCGCAGGTACTGGATCGCATAGAACGCGGGCGAGGCGTGGGCCTTGACCGCGACGAGATCGTCGCTTCGGAGCGCGTCGAAATAGAGCGCGGTCAGGAGACTGACGATGGACGACGACGACGCCTGGTGGCCGCCGACCTTCACGCCGTCGGGATTCGCGCGCAGGACGTTGGCGTGATGCACCATGTAGGTGCCGAGCCACAGCACCTGCTTCTGGATGCGCTCGAGCACGGCGAGACGGTTCACCGGACGTCGACCCCCCCTCGTCAGGCACGCAGGTACGCATGACGTACAAGCTCAGAGTTCCGGAGTTCCTCGGCGTTGCCGTGTCCGACGATCTCACCCTTCTGCACGAGAAAGCCGCGGTGGGCGATCTCGAGGGTCTTCCGCGCGTTCTGCTCGACCAGAAAGACGGTCGTGCCGCTTCGATTGATCGCCTGCACGATCGCGAAGAGTTGCTCGACCAGCACCGGCGCCAGACCGAGCGACGGCTCGTCGAGCAGCAGCAGCCGGGGCCGGCTCATGAGCGCCCGGCCCATCGCGAGCATCGCCTGCTCGCCCCCGGACATCGTCGCGGCCGTTTGCCCTCTCCGCTCGGCGAGCCGCGGAAAGAGCGAGAAGACGTGGTCGCGGCGCGCGGCGAAGTCGGCGGGAGCCCACTCGATAAACGCGCCCATCCGAAGATTCTCGTCGACGGTCATCCTCGGGAACACGCGGCGGCCCTCCGGCACCACCGCGACGCCGCGCGCCACGATCTGGTGTGGGCGGAGCAGATCGATGCGCGTGCCCTCGAGCCAGATCGAGCCAGACGCCGGGCGGACGATCCCGAGGATCGTCCGGATCAGCGTGGTCTTCCCCGCGCCGTTCGGACCGAGCAGGCAGGCGATCTGGCCGGCGCCGATCGCGAGCGACACGTTGCGGAGCATCGTGATCGGGCCATAGCGCGTCGAGACCTCGCGTAGTTCAAGCACGGACAGACTCCCGGCCGAGGTAGGCCGCGCGTACCTCGTCGTGGGCCGCGACGGCGGCGAAGGACCCCTCGGCGATCTTCCGGCCGTAGTTGAACGCCACGACGCGCTGGCTCACGCCCTCGATCACGAACATGTCGTGCTCGATGATTATCACGGAGAGCCCCGGCATCTCCTCCCGAACGATCTGGAGATCCGTCATCAGCTCCGCGGTCTCCTCCGGGTTCATGCCAGCCGACGGCTCATCCAGCAGCAGGAGGCGCGGCCGGGAGGCGAGCGCCCGGCAGATCTCCACGCGACGCCTGTCGATCTGCGGCAGCTGACCGACCCGCTCGAAGCCACGCCCCGGGAGCTCGCCGTTGAAGAGGCTCAGGAGATGGGCGGCGCGCTCGACAGCCTGGCGCATCTCCGAACGCAGGCGGCCCCGGCGAAGGATGGAGTCCAGGAGGCCTGTGCGGCGGTGGGCGTGCATGCCGATCAGGATGTTGTCGAAGACCGAGAGCTCACGGCAGAGGCGGCTCGACTGGAACGTCCGGGCGATGCCGCGGCGCGCGATCGTATGGGCTTCAAGGCCCGACAAGGACCGCTCGAGGAACTTGATCTCGCCGGAGACGGCCGCGTAAAGCCCGGTGAGGGCGTTGAAGAGCGTGGTTTTGCCCGAACCGTTCGGGCCGATGACCCCGAGCGTCTCTCCCCTGTCGACCGCAACGTCCACGCGGTCCAGGGCCACGAGTCCGCCGAACCTCACCGTCAGGCCCTTCACCTCGAGCAGGCTCATCGGAACCCGCGCGCGATGCTCACCTGTACCCCCGGATGCCCGCCGGCCAGAGTCCTCGGGGCCGGTAGAGCAGCATGACGACGATGACAAGGCCGTACAGCAGAAGTCGGTACTCGTGCAAGAACCTGAAGCGCTCGGGGAGCGGCAGCAGCAGGCACGCGCCGAGGACGACCCCGCCGATCGAATCGACGCCGCCGATGATGATCACCGAGAGCATGATGAGCGAGTACCCGAAGTCGAAGTCGGGCGGCGAGACGAAACCGACCATCACGGCGTAGAGGGCGCCTCCCAGGCCGATGAAGAAGTTGCCGATGGAGAACGCGATCAGCTTCTCGCGGGTGAGGGAGACGCCGCAGCATCGCGCTGCGATCTCGTCGTCGCGCAGAGTGTTGAGTGCGAGCCCGAGCCATGAGTCGTGCAGGCGTCCGAGGATCCAGGTCGTGAGACCCGCCGTCGCCAGAGCCGCATAGTAAAAGTTCGCGTGCGCGGGCAGGTCGACGCCGAAGAGCGTCAGCCGAGCCGTGAACGCGTGACCCCCCAGTCTGAGCGTCGGGATGTTCTTGATTCCCTGCGGGCCGCCCGTGAACTCCAGGTTGTTCATCAGGATGTTGAAGATGAACACGAACGCGATCGTCACCAGTGCCAGGTAGTGGCCGCGGGTCTTGAGGATCGGCACGAAGAGCAGCGTCCCGACCGCCACGGCGACCCACGGGGCGACCGCCGCCGCGAGCCACGGCGGCCAGCCGGTCTTGACGGTGAGGAGCCCGACGGAGTATCCGCCCAGGCCGGCGAACGCCGCGCCGGCCAGGTTGATCACACCCGCGGTCCCGATCTGGAGATTCAGCCCCTGACCGGTGGTGACGTAGAGGAGCGCGAGGGTCGCGACGAACGTCCAGTAGGGACTCGAGCGCAGCGTCACGGGGAGCACGAGCGCCAACGCGGCACCGCCGAGCAGCGCGGCGGTCCGGTGCCGCCCGAACGCCCTTGCGAGCGTCGAGCGGAGCGGCGTCACGAGACGCAGGAGCGCACCGGCGATGACAATCGCGAGCGCCACCGCCGCCAGCGTCAGGGGACGCTCGGCGAGGATACCCGCCACGATCAGGACGAACAGAGCCGCCTCGGCCAGCCAGACCAGGATCATCGACGAACTCGCCTCGTCGCCGCCTCGGCTCGCACAACCACGATCATCGACGGGCTCGCCTCACACGCGCTCGACGCTCTTCTCGCCGAGGATGCCGCTCGGCTTGAAGATCAGAAAGAGCATGACGACCGCGAACGCGACCACGTCGCGAAACTCTGACCCGCGCGGGATGAACGCCGCCGCGGTGGTCTGGAGCAAGCCGAAGAGCAGCCCGCCCACCATCGCTCCGTAGACGTTGCCGAGTCCCCCGATGGCGGCCGCAGAGAAGCCGATGACGCCGCCCGTGATCCCCATGATGAAGTGGATCTCGCCGTAGTAGAACCCGCTCAACATGCCGGCCACTGCAGCGAGCGCCGAGCCCAGAAAGAACGTCGCATCCACGGTGCGATCGAGGTTCACCCCCATCATCTGGGCCGCCTCGGGGTCCTGGGCAACCGCGCGGACGGCGGCGCCCATCTTCGTGCGGCTGATGATGAGGTCGACGGCGACCATCGCGGCCAACCCGATGCCGAGGATGGCCAGATTTTCGTAGCGTATCGCAACCCCGCCAACCTCGAAACCGCCCGCGGGCAGAAGCTGCGGGAAGGGCTTCGGGTCGGCGCCGCGGGGGTAGAAGATCAGCACGGACTCCCGCAGCACGAGCCCGAGCGAGAGTGTCGCCAGAAGGGTCATCAGCGGCGCCGAACGCGCGAGCGGCTTCACGCACACGCGCTCCGCCATGACGCCGACGAGCCCGGTGACGACCATTGCGGCGATGAACGCGAGCGGCAGCGTCACGAACGGCGTTCGGAGCCCGACCGCAGCCAGGGCGAGGAGCGCGGAGAGGCCCGCGAAGGCGCCCAGCATGAAGATGTCGCCGTGCGAGAAGTGGATCACGTCGAGGACGCCGAAGAACAGCGTGAACCCGACCGCGACCAGGGCATACATCATTCCCAGCATCACGCCGTTGAGCGTCTGCTGGAGGAGGAGCTCGAGCGGCGGCAAGCCTAGAGCTTCTTGAACCTGAGTCCCGGGAGTGTCCGCTTGCCCGAGGCGTACTCCGAGTCCTCCCAGAGGACCCACTTGCCGTCCTGGCTCACGTACTTGGAGATGAGCGAGACGGTGTTCTGCCCGTACTCGTCGAACTCGACCGGCCCAATGATCGTGTTCGCGTTCCGGGTCCGCTTGAGTCGCTCGGCCACCTTCGCGCGATCGGGCCCGACCGCCTCGATCGCGTCGATGACGATGTTCGCGGCGACGTACGCGAAGGGGCCGTACGCCTCCGAGGGCTCTTTGAAGCCGGCCTTGGCATACGCCTCGAGGAATCTCTTGCCGCCGGGGAGCTTTTCGGTGGGCGCGCCCTCGACGAACGCGAGCGTTCCCTCGGCCGACGTCCCCGCCGTCTCGTTGAAGGTGTCGGATTTGATGCCGCTCGTCCCCTGGAACTGCGCCCGGACGCCGAGCTTGTCCATCTGCACCTTCACGCGCACGCCGTCGGGCGTGAGCCCTCCGTACCAGACGACCTCGGGCTTGTCGGCCTTGGCGCGCGTGAGCTCGGCGGTGTAGTCCTTCTGGTCCTTGGCCGTCCCCTGGGTCGAGAGGATCTTTCCGCCCGCCTTCTCCAGATACTCACTGATGTACTTGGCGTGGGCGCGCCCGTAATCGGTCGTGTCGTGGATGAGCGCGAAGGTCTTGAAGCCGAGCGCCTTCACCGCGAAATCGGCGGCGACGTTGTTCTGGTTGATCATCGTGCCGTTCACGCGCGTGATCTCGACGTGCTTGTGGCTGTACGTGATTTCGGGGAGCACCGCGCCCCACACCATCGCCGGCATCCCGGCCTTGTGGTAGGTGTCGATCGTCGCGATGGCCGTCACGGAGCAATAGTGCGTCACCCCGGCGGTGACCCCGGGGTCGGACGACGCCTTGAGCGCCGCCTGGACGGCGACGGTCGGCTTGCACTCGTCGTCCAGCACCTCGGTCTCGTATTTGTACTTCGTCTTCGGGTCGGCATTACGCTCCTGGACGGCCAGGAGGAACGAGTTCCGGCCGCCGAGGCCGTTCGAGGCGGTGCCGCCGGTCAACGGACCGATGAACGCGAGCTTCACGCTCGTCTTCTGGGCCCAGGCGCTCGTCGGCGTCAGCACGCGCCAGAGGCCGACGGTGGACACGCCCTTCAGCAGATCCCGACGACTTGGCGACATGGCGATCCTCCTCGCTCGAGTGTGCCTCCGCGCCCTCGGCACGGACACCTCCAGCGCCTTCACCGGGGTGACGGGATTCTACCTCGGCGAGGCGCCCGGCGAGATCCGGAATTCCGGTCGCACCGCGCCGCGCCGAAGGCGTCGCGCGATCCAGGGCGTTGAACGGCCGGCCCTTCGCGTGTACATTGCGCTCCATGTCGGAACGCACCCGCGACCTGCGCATCGAGAGCTTCCGGCCGCTCCTGCCGCCGCTGATCCTGCTCGAGGAGCAGCCGCTCGGCGACCGGGGCTCCGAGACCGTCACGCGGGCGCGCCGGGAGATCAGTCGTGCTCTCGAGGGCGAGGACGACCGGCTCGTCGTCATCGTCGGCCCCTGCTCCATCCACGATCCGACCGCGGCGCTCGACTACGCGCGGAGACTCAAGATGCTGGCCGACGAGCACGCGCGGGATCTGTGCGTGGTGATGCGCGTCTACTTCGAGAAGCCGCGGACCACCGTGGGCTGGAAGGGGCTGATCAACGACCCCCATCTCGACGGGAGCTTCGCCATCAACGAGGGGCTCCGGCGCGCGCGGCGGCTCTTGCTCGACCTCGCGGAGCTCGGGCTACCGGCGGGCTGCGAATTCCTCGACCCGATCTCGCCCCAATTCACCTCGGATCTCGTCTCCTGGGGCGCGATCGGCGCGCGGACGACCGAGAGCCAGGTGCACCGCGAGCTCGCCTCGGGTCTCTCGATGCCCGTCGGCTTCAAGAACGGGACCGACGGCGGCGTCCAGATCGCCATCGACGCCGTACGCGCCGCCACCCATCCCCACCAGTTTCTGGGCGTGACCGAGCAAGGCCTCTGCGCGATCGTCGCCACGCGCGGGAACCCGGACTGCCACATCATCCTGCGGGGCGGCGCCAGCGGCTCCAACTACGACGCGGTCAGCGTGCAAAAGACGGCCGCGGCGCTCGTGGACGCCGGGCTCCCGCCGCGGCTCATGGTCGACACGAGCCACGGCAACAGCGACAAGGACTACCGTCGCCAGCCGCTCGCCGCGCACGACCTCGCCGAGCAGGTCGCCCACGGCGAGACCGCGATCTTCGGCGTGATGATGGAGAGCTTCCTCGTCGACGGTCGCCAGGATCTGGTGACCCCGGCGGCGCTCCGCTACGGCCAGAGCATCACCGACGCCTGCATGGGCTGGGAGATGACGATCCCCGTCCTCGCCGAGCTCGCGCGAGCCGTGCGCGCCCGGCGGACAGCGAGCTAGCGCAGCACGCGGTCGAGCACGCGTCCAGCGCGGTTCCGCCGCGGCGCGTGTTGGCGCCGCGTGGGCCGGCGCGCCTGATCGCCGCGCTACTCGCCGCGGAAGCTCGGTTTACGCTTCTCGAGCATCGCCCGCACACCTTCGCGGGCGTCGGCGCTGGCGCGCGCGCGCCGGGCGAGCTCGTCGAGGTCGGCGTGCTCGATGCGTTCGCGAAGTGAGGCTGATCGGCGAATCGCCGCTTTCATCCCGGCGAGCGACAGCGGCGCGTTTCCAGCGATCGTCCGGGCCAGCTCGTAGGTCGCCCGCTCCACCTCCGCGGGGGGAACGACCGCGTGCACCATCCCGATCTCGTACGCCCGCTTCGCGTCGACCGGCTGGCCGGTGAGGAGAATCTGCCGCGTGAACGCGGGGCCGATGATCTCGACCAGCTTCTGGCCGAGCGGAAACGGCACGACCAGCCCCAGCCGCGCCAGCGGCATGGCGAAGCGCGCCACGTCGGCGGCGACGCGGAAGTCGCAGTGCAACGCCAGCTCGCACCCGCCTGCGTAGGCCGCGCCGTGGACCATCGCGATCGTCGGGCGGCTCGAGGCTTCGATCTGCTGGAACACGCTGATGACGTCCGCCTCGGGCTCGAGCGCGTTGCGCTGTCGCCGGCTCATCTCCTCGAGGTCCCGGCCCGAACAGAACGCGGTGCCCGAGCCCCGGATCACGACCACCCGGACGCGCGCGTCGCGCTCCAGTTCGTCGAAGCGCTGATGGAGCGCCTCGAGCATGGTGGTGTTGAGCGCGTTGCGGCGCTCCGGGCGGTTGAGCGTGATGGTTGCGATGCCGTCGGCGATGGCGCACAGGGTCTCGTCGGCCATGGAGGTGTCCCCGGGTCAGCGGAACAGCGAGCGCGCGATGACCATGCGGTGGACC
>Ga0066710_100000540_pt1 | contig 23505 bp, 19 predicted proteins | sample GraSoiAngelo_159_FD_79666 | JGI IMG/M metagenome (GOLD analysis project Ga0066710, IMG submission 79666) | Grasslands soil microbial communities from the Angelo Coastal Reserve, California, USA - 14_1009_16_40cm | ecosystem: Environmental > Terrestrial > Soil > Grasslands | place: USA...
TAGAAAAGACTCAGGCGCGGTATACCAAACTCTTCCAGCAGCCGTTTCTGGACGTATTGCTTTTCGACCACCGCCAGCTGTTCCGCCTTCATTTTCCGTCTGTACATGGTTAGTTGCCCATCCACTTCCCGGCGGATCTTGAGCATCATCTGTTCCGGTGCATAGCTCGTCAGCAGCGCTTGTATCTTCTCATCCAGAATTGTCAGCCGGCGCTCCAAATCTTCCAGGTCCAGTGTCCCCGGCGCATCGAGAAGCCGGCCGCTTGACTCCAGCGATTCCGCAACTTCCACCAACCGGCCGGCGATCTCTGGCAGTTGCGGCAAACTCTTTTCCGCTGCGTGTTTCAATCGCGCCACATTTTTCGCAAAATACGTTCTTAGTTCGTCTCGCGAAAACGCCTCGCTGGTCGTTGCAAGCGTGATTTTCGAGACGCCCCCCGCGGCCGCCTCCTGTTGCTCCTCGGCTGCCTCCAGCACCGCGTCCGTGCAATACGCCAGGTTTTTCAACGGCTTGCCCGCTCCCCGTCGCGACCTCTGATAGCTCTCAAACGCCTTGTCGATCCCTTTAAGCGCGGCTTCCAACGGCACTCCGGCTTTCTGCCACGCCTCCATGATTGCCCAGTCCAGCGGCGACACCAGCAGATGCGCCCCGCGTTTCTTCCAAAAATATTCTTCGATTTCCGTAAAGTAATTGAAGTAGTTCCAGCCGTCCATTTCGTTGAGGTAGTCGCCGAATGTCCGGGCGTCGGGCGCGATCCAGCCTGCCTCGCAACGTCCCGCGACCTAGCCCTGCGCCTTCTTTGCCGGCGCCGCTGCTGCGCTCTTGCCGTGTTCCGCCGGCTGGTTTTTCTCCCAGATCAATCGCAGACCCGTCAGTGTTAGAAATTCATCAGTGTGCTGAATGTATTTTGAGCCTTTCGAGACGAGCTTCGCCTGGCCGCCGGTCGCAACAACCTTCGCATCTTCGCCAAGCTCTTTCTTCATGCGCGCGAGCATCCCATCCACCATGTCCACAGCGCCGTAATACAAACCTGCCTGCATATGCGTAACGGTATTCGTCCCGATCACTTTTCCCGGGTCCTTGATCTCCACCCGTGGCAGCCGCGCGGCGCGCGCAAACAGCGCCTCCGACGAAATCCCCAGTCCGGGGGCGATTACCCCGCCGAGGTATTCGCCCTTCGCGGAAATCGCGTCGAATGTGATCGCGGTCCCAAAATCCACCACGATACACGGCCCGCCGTACTGATTAAACGCCGCCACAGCGTTCACAATCCGGTCCGCACCTACCTCTGACGGGTTATCCACCAGCACGGCCATCCCCGTCTTCACACCGAGTTCCACGAACAGCGCTTTCTTCCCAAAATAGACTCGCGACATTTCTGCAAGTGTCCGGTTGACCGGCGGCACTACCGAGCTGATGATCACGCCGGTGATGGCGTCCCGGTCTAGTCCCGCCAGAGTGAACAAATTCCTCGTCAGCACGCCATATTCGTCGATCGTCTGCTCACGGGCTGTCGTCAAACGCCAATTCGCGATCAGCTCTTCGCCGCGAAAAACACCCAGGACCGAGTTGGTGTTCCCCACGTCAATGGTCAGCAGCATCTAGCGTTCCTCCGCCACGTCGCCCGCGATTACCGTCATCACCTGTCCGCCGTCACGTTCTACTTGCAGCAATCCATCCGGACCAAGGCCTGCTGTTGTTCCGACATAGCTCTCCGTTCCGTTTGTTACGCGCACGCGCTTGCCTCTCGCATAACTTGATGCCGATTCAAAGCGTGCAACCACGCTGGCCACGCCCTCCCGCAGGAAACGATTGTAATCGCTCTCGAATTCGCGCAGCAACCGGACCAGCAGCTCCATGCGCGATTGCGGTTTGCCCGTTTCCGCGCGCAGGGAAGTAGCTACATTGGCGAGCTCACCGGGAAACTTCTCCTGATTCACGTTCACCCCGATTCCTACAATCACAAATCGAATTTGAACTGGTTCCGCGTGCATCTCCGTCAGGATCCCGCCCAGTTTTTTCCCTCGAATGAGCAAGTCGTTCGGCCACTTCAGGTCCACTGCCAGCCCCGTCAGGGCCTGCACCGCGGAATGCGCGGAGAGCCCGGCCATCATGGTCAGCAGCGGAGCCTGTACCGGCGCCAGTTTTGGCCGAAGAAGCAAAGTCACATAAATGCCCGCCGCACGTTCGGAATGCCATTTGCGTCCCGTCCGGCCGCGTCCTGCGGTTTGCTCTTCCGCCAGCACGACGGCGCCTTCCGGCTCGCCTGCATGTCCCAAGTCCAGTGCCACGCGATTCGTCGAATCCGTCTTAAAAAAATGAAACACGCGTTTCCCGAAAAGGCTGCCTCTCAGCCGCTGTTTCAAAATGTCCGGAGTCAGGATGTCGGGGAATTGCTCCAGGAAGTATCCGGTGGCCGTCTGGCCTTTCACTTTCACGCCCAGCCCGCGCAGACGTTCCACCCAGCGCCATACCGTCGATCGGGAGACGCCAATCTCTTTCGCGATTCGCGCGCCGCTGATCACGATGGTGGCATTTTCCGCCAGCAACGTAAGCAACCCTGCCAGCCGACGGTCGGTGGTGCCCGGTAAGGATTCCTGAGTCATCGGGATCTCGCCGCGCCCCTTCGCGCCGCCTAAGTTTACGTTTCCTCGATGCTGTCCACAAGCAGGCTGAGGTTCGCGGCAGGAGCCGAGTGCGTGAGCATCCCCGAAGAAAGAAAATCCGCGCCGGTCTCGGCATAGGCGCGTACGTTGTCGAGCGTGATCCCGCCGGAGATTTCGATTACGCACTCAGCCCGAATCCTGCGCGCGATCTTCACACATTCCGCAGCGCGTTCCGGCGTCATGTTGTCGAGCAGCACCGCCTCCGCCCCAGCCCCGACGGCTTCAAGTAATTCTTTCTGATCGCGAACCTCGATCTGCACCGGCAACGGCCCGGGACCCACAACCTCCGGGTCCAGCCCGGCCGCATCGTAGGCGCTCGCTGCCCGCGGCGGCGGCACCTTTGGTGACGCATAGGTATGCGCTTTGTCCAGCGCTGCCTTGATTCCTCCGGCCAGCGCCATGTGATTCTCTTTCAAAAGGATTGCGTCATAGAGTCCGAACCGGTGGTTGGCGCCCCCGCCCGTCTTCACTGCATATTTTTCCAGTGTTCGCAAACCAGGCGTCGTTTTCCGGGTATCCCGAATACGGGTTCTCGTGCCCGCCAGTTGTTCGACGAAACGCCGCGTCAGCGTGGCGATTCCGCAAAGATGCGCCAGAAAATTCAGCGCGGTTCGTTCACCGGTGAGGACCGCGCGGGCATTTCCCTTGATCTGCACGATCTCCGCACCCGGTTCCACAAACGACCCGTCGTTGTGCGGGCAGGTGACCCGGATCTCCGGATCCAGTGCATGGAAGATCATTTCGGCAATCGGCAATCCGGCGCAAACGAGTGTTTGCCTGGCGAGAACATGAGCTCGTGCCGATGCTCGCGGTGGTACCACCGCGGCGGTAGTCGCATCTCCCGAGCCGATATCTTCCTCCAGTGCACGCCGTACCAGGTCAGCGATATAGCGAGAATTCCAGTCCATAAGACCCCGAAGAACTATGAATCTTTTTCAAGCTGCGACAGGCGATCCTTCAGCTTCTGCAGTTCAATGCGCTGCTCGGCGAGCGTAGCTTCAAGCCCCTTGATGATCATCTCCGGCGCGCGACTGCGGAAAATTTCGTTTCCAAGCTGTTTTTCCTTCGAAATAATGGCTTTTTGGAGCCCTTCGATTTCTTTCTTCAACCGCGCAATCTCAGCTTGTCGATTGACTACTTCTGCGAACGGAATGCGAAGTTCAAACTCCGCGGTGTTGCGAAAGATCCCATCCCCAAGAAGAGGCTCGAATGTCACCTGCAGGCTCGAAAGCGTTGCCAGTCGTTGTATCGCTTCAAGGTTTTCCTTGACAAGTTCTCTGATCATCGCATCTTGGCTCGAAAGCTCGGCGGCAATTTTTTTCTTTGAGTCTACTGGTGTCTCCGTGCGCATAGTACGCACTAACGTAATCAGATATTGCAACAGGGAAAAGTTCTTCTCAGCAACCGGATCAATTCGGTTTGACTTAGCCTCCGGAAAGGTGTCTAAGGCAATCGAACGAATTCCCGCTCGTTGCGGTAGTTTTTGCCACAATTCTTCCGTCAGGAACGGCATGAACGGATGGAGTAGCCGCAACGCTCGTTCAAAGACTGCAAATAGATTTCGCCACGCCGCTGTTGCCCGCGCTAGATCTTTGTCTAGTAGCCGCGGCTTGACCCACTCGATATACCAATCGCAAAAATCATCCCAAAAGAAGTGGTAAGCACTTTGCGCGGCTTCATGGAACCGGTAGTTTGCTAGTGCCTCATTATTCTGTACGATCGCTTTTCCGAGCCGTGAGAAGATCCAGAGATCGATCAGTTCGATTTTGCCTCCCGACTGGTAGGGTGCATTGTCACGCACTTCAGGAAGTGCGACGTCGTCTATTTTCCCACCGGCTTGCTCAAATTTCTCCAAATTCATGAACAAAAACCGCGCCGCATTCCATATCTTGTTTGCAAAATTTCGCGCGCTCGTCAGTTTGTCCTCAGACAGCACAATGTCCGTCCCCGGCGCGGCCATGGACGCCAGGCAGAACCGCATCGCATCTGTTCCGTACTGCTGATTGAGTGCCACCGGATCGAGCCCCGTCCCTTTGGACTTGGACATTTTCTCACCGCTCCCGGTACGCACCAGCGAGTGCAGATAAACGGCACGGAAGGGAACTTTTCCCGTAAAGTGAATTCCCATCATGATCATCCGCGCCACCCAGAAAAACAGGATGTCGTATCCGGTGATCAGCAGGCTCGTCGGATAGTACGTTTTGTAATCCGGCGTGTCCTCAGGCCAGCCCAGCGTCGAAAACGGCCACAGCCCTGAGCTGAACCATGTGTCTAGAACGTCAGGGTCCTGTTCGAGGTCTGTCGACCCGCACGTCGCGCACTTCGCCGGCGCCTCTCGCGCCACCGTCACGTGCTTATTCTCCTTGCAATACCACGCCGGGATCCGGTGCCCCCACCAGAGTTGCCGCGATAGCGTCCAGTCACGGATGTTCCTCATCCAGTTGAAATATTCCTCCCGCCGGTTCTCCGGCACGATCAGGATCTCCCCCCGTTCTACCGCCGCAATCGCCGGCTCGGCCAGCGGCTTCATCCTGCAGAACCATTGCGTCGATGCGCGCGGCTCAACGATCGTCTTGCTCCGTTCGCACAAAGCAATTGCGTTGGTGTGCTCGGTGACCTTCTCCAACAAACCCTGTGCCTTCAAATCCTCAACAATCTTTTTCCGCGCCTCGAAGCGATCCATCCCCGCGTAAGGACCCGCCGCCGCGTTCATTTTGCCGTCGACCGTCATCACATCAATCTCCGCCAATTTGTGACGCCGCCCCACTTCGAAGTCGTTCGGATCGTGCGCGGGCGTGATTTTCACCGCGCCCGTCCCGAACTCGCGGTCTACCATCGCGTCGGCAATGATTGGGATCACGCGATTCAGCAGTGGCAGCAGCACTTTTTTGCCAACCAGGTGTGCGTACCGCTCGTCTTCCGGATTTACGGCCACCGCCGTATCACCAAGCATCGTTTCCGGTCGCGTCGTTGCCACCACGAGGAACTCCTGCGTTCCCACCACTGGATACTTGATATGCCACAAATGTCCCTGCCGTTCCTCGTGCACCACTTCCAAATCGCTCAGCACTGTCAGGCATGCGGGACACCAATTCAGCAGCCGGTTCTCCCGGTAGATCAACCCTTCCTCATAGAGCCGGACAAACACATCGATGACCACGCGGGACAATTCCGAAGAAAACGTGAACTTCTCGCGCGACCAGTCGCAGCTCTCTCCAATCTGCTTCATTTGTCGGGTGATCGTGCCCCCCGACTCTTCTTTCCACCTCCAAACTCTCTTCAGGAATTCCTCGCGCCCCAGTTTTCGGTAATCGATTCCTTGTTCCGCCAACTGTCGCACAACCACCCGTTGCGTCGAGATCGAGGCGTGGTCCATTCCCGGCAAATAGAGTGTGTTGAATCCCCTCATCCGGTGCCAGCGCGTGAGGATGTCAATCTCTGTGTGGTCCAGCATGTGCCCGATGTGCAGCGATCCGGTCACGTTCGGGGGCGGAATAACGATCGAAAACACCGGCCCTGGCGCATTCACATCCGCTTTGAACAGCTCTTCCTTTATCCAAAAGTCTGCCCAGCGCGGTTCGATCTGCTGAGGTTCGTACGCCTTTGCTATCTCGCGAGCCATCCGGTGCGCTTCTCCGTGTAGGGGCCTTAGCCCGCCCTTTCTGCCAGTTCGAATCGTTCAGAGTAATCTTCGACTATACGAGGGGAAAAGCGGCTGCGTCAATTCGCCCGGGCGCAGCCCTGCGAAGCATCCTTCAATTCGGATGAATACAAAGCGAGGATGGATCTTCGAAGCTACCAGGCAGAGAATTAGGGCTTCTTCAACTTCAGCTCTTCATTGACCATGGCTTCCACGACGGGTTTAAGGATTTCCCGCGTAACCGCCTGCAGAACTTCAGGACTCATCCTCGCGAGCACTTTGGCAACGAGGTCGTCCATGTTGTTTTTGGATGCCGCCGCCTCTGCTGCCTCGTGTCGCGCGTGAAAGCTTTCACTAGAAGCTTGGTCCGCGGCCGTGAGCGTGGCATCTTCGGCAACGAAAGCCGCCTCTTCGCGGATGGCCTCAACAGCGGCTGGGGGCAAGGCCGCTTCCTCAATCGCCTTCTGAGTCGTCTCGCTGACCGCCTCAGTGGCTTTTTCCGTTCCATTGCCCGACGCTAGAGGAGCGGCCGCTGGCACCGCAGCATCCCACGCTGAAGCAAGTCGGTTGGCCTTTTCCATCTCGGCGTTCCATGGGTTGGATGGAACAGAAAACCATGGCTCCTTGGATGCTTTCGTCTCCGGTTCGGCGGGCTTCACTTCAACTGCGGCGGCATCCACCGGTTCCGAGGAAGATGGCTCGCGTTCTTTCGCACGAGCTACTTCTTCTAGCGCCGTGGCCGTGTCGGCAGAGCCCTTTTCCTGCGAAGCAGGCGAAGCTGCAGTCGCCCACGCGTCGGCCGCAAACGCCGTAGTCACAATTGCGCCCGTGAGCGGTGTTGCTTCCGGGATGCTGGCAGGGACAGAGGGAACTTCCATCACAAGGTTGCTTGCTGCGGGCGCCGCCTCAACCAGTTCCGGTTTTTCGTCTGCCGGTTCCCAGGATTCTCCCTGAGCCTTCCTTGCTAGAATCTGCTCGAAACTACCTGAGCGCCAATCCTTCGCCCCGCTTGTGGATCCGGCATAACTATCCGCTTCCTCATGCCGCCATGGGGCAGCGGGTTTTTCTTCTTCGGTTTCCTCGTCCGTCTCCTCCAAATCCGGATCGTGCCAATCGCGTTCGGTCGCCAATTCCGGATGCGCTGGCGGCAGAAAGCCGATATCTTCCTCGTTCCCATCCGCGGATGTTTCCAAGAGGCTTCCGAAAGCTACCGTTTGCGAACCGCTATCAATGCGCACAGGTTCAGGACGCCCTGGTGCTTCATCCACAAAACTTTCTTGCTCCAAGGCCGCCATCGGCGCTTCGGGTAAAGCCGCCTGCACAGGGACGCTGCCCATCGTCGGCGCGGCCACACCACTTGGCGTGAGGAGGTCCAAGGCTTTCATAACTGCTGGTTCCAGAGCTTTAGCTTTAGTCGCGCTGGCGTTTCCGTGAGCCACTCCCGCGCGCTGCAAAGCGGACTTAACCATCGAAATTAGGGGATCCGGTGGAACAAACGGCTTCTTCAACACGCCGTCCGCTCCGACTCGCTGGGCCTCTTGCTCATCCAGCGGGTCAAATGCACCCACCAGGAGGATGACCGGGATATGCGCTAACGAGGGATCCGTCTTTACGTACTGGCAAACTTCATACCCGTTCCGGACCGGCATGAATACGTCGGCGAGAACCAGGTCCGGGTGAATATCTGAAATCTTGCGCACCGCCGCCTCGCCATTGCCAACGGCAACGACGTCGATACCCTGATCTTTCAGGGCGAGCCCCACCATCTTCTGGATGTTGCTGTTGTCGTCCGCAACCAGAATCTTGGCCACCGAACGTCCTCCGACGATACTCTACCCGCGTGTGCCACACTCAACGCGCGGCCATGCCGAATGACCTACTTTAGAGTATTGGAGCACTCGTTGAAGTATGCGTCAATCTCAACAGGGCCGGTGTGTGTCGGAAGTGAATACTAGGGTGTTGACCCCTGCTGACCTCCAAGGGAAAAGAAAGCACCCGCGGTGCGCCCCCGTCCGGCTGCATCCCATGATCTTTACTCCTGATCTTCGCCCCTGCCGCAAAATTTCACCAAGGGATGACTTTTCTTAGGCCCTTCTTTTTCTTGCTGGTCGATTCTTTCTTGCTGCCGCCATTGGCTCCATTTTGTGTTTCGCCTTGTGCGGTCGAGCCGTCCGTCTTGGGTGTATCGGAAGCCTGACCCGCAGCGGCCGGTGTTGCATCGGTCTTGGGTGCGGTATCGGCAGTTCCTGCTGCCGTCGTACCACGCTCGGAAGCCCCCGTCGCCGTTGATGCATTTGCATCTGGTTGTGTCGTAGAATTTGCTTCGCTTCCCCCTGTCGTTGGAGCGACACTTTCCGCGCCGTCGGTTGTGGCGCCGCTAGTTCCTGGCCTTACGATCGCGACGATTCCCGTGCCTGGGCTGCCGCCGATTCGCGACTGATTCCCGCCCGTCAAAACATCCATTCCCGCTTCGCTTTCCGACTCCGGCGTCATCGTCGGCTTTCCCTTTGTGGCTGCCGCCCGCAACTCCTGCACCGGGCCGGTATGAATCAGAGTCAGCGGTTTCTTGATGAGCATCTCGCGCTGCCGCGGCGCATTTTGTTCTGCTGTCATCCAGGCTACGGCCTGGGGATCGGGCTGCGGCACTGCCGCCCCAAGCGCCTTCAGGCGGCTCTTCGCATCGGGAACCAAAGGTGACAGCGGGTAACTGCGGACGATCCGTGCATAATAGGGAGCTGCAATCTCCCTCTTCTCGGTGGATTCCCAGATGTTCCCGAGCATCCATAGTGCGCGGTCGGATTTGCTGTAAAGGGGGTACCGGTTTACGATCCCTTTCAGCCTGGATTCCGCGGCCTTCTTGTCTTCCTTCACGTAGTAGTAGTAACCAATGCGAAAGTCGCCTTCCGCCAGCAGTTCCTGTACTTCGCGCAGATGCTGTTCCGCCTTCGGAGCCAGCGGATCATTCGGATATTTTGACAGAAACGTTTGGAACTCGTCCTCAGCCGCGCGGGCGTGCGTGCGGTCGCGGTCCGGTTTCTCCATCTGCTTGTAGTGTGTCATCGCCACCTGCAACTGTGCGTACGCCGCTTCAGGGAGCATGGGGAAGAAAATGTCGAAATCCTTGTACGCCTGGACAGCCTGCGTCAGATTCGCGGTTCCGCCCTCTTTGTAAAACGAATCGGCGATGGCCAGCTTGGCCTTAGCAAGATACTCGCTGTCCGGGTAGGTGTTGATGAGCGTCTGCAAGTTCAGCCGGCCGACCTCGTGCCGCCCGTGCTTGACGTCATCCATCGCCTTGTTATACAGAATCTTGTCGGGCTCCGCGGTATTCTCCGCGCTGGTCGACTTATTGACCTTTTTTTTCTTATGGAAGATTTGTGCATCGCACCGTGTGGCGCTCAGCAGAAACAGTCCAATCATCACGAATAAAGTCAACCGCATTGTGGTCGCCAGGAATGTCAATCGTCTTACGGTCGGCAGCAATAAAGTACGGCGCAAACTTCACCTCTTTCTCGAATCTGGGGTTCCGCGCCACCGTTCATGAGAGCCGGGACGCTCCATCGGGCTCCAGCGGCTTGCAACCCTTAAGTATAGCCTGAACGAAAGGCCAGGCCGAACAACTACTTTGCCCTTTCGGCCAGTTCCCGCCCAGATTACCCCTTCTCTGTGATGCCACCTCGCTGCACAAAGGGTTGCCTTTGCCCTCTCCTCCTCGGGAGGTTCTGACTATCTCGAAAAATATCCAGTCTTCGTCCGGACCCTGAATCCCGCTTGCTTCGGCCGAATGACAATCTTGCGAAACGTTTCATCCTGAACTGAATTGGCCGGATAGTACGCCAACTCATATGAAGTCCTTAGTTCCTGAGCGATCCGCTGAGAATAGGCATGTGGATCGGTTGTTGCCGCGTCGATATGTGCCCCTGCGGTCTCCTTCGCGACGCGGTCCATCACGCTTGTCCCGTATTTGTTTCTCGCCGTTAGTTTTCCGTGTTCTTTTTCCGTAAGCGAATGGCGTACACAACGACATTTTCGCCTTGCGCCGTCTCGATCGTGGTCATCATATGGTATATGGTGCGAACTGGAATTGTCTTCTGCATCGCTGAATACCAGCAGCGCGCGTCTGCCGCTCTCCCGTGCGATCTTTTCTGTCACCGAGTCATAAATGGCATCGTAAAATGCCGTGCCCAGATCCCGGCTCTCGGATGACCCTAGCTCTGGGAACTCTGCGCGTTTGTTTTTGCCCTTGTTCCGCTTCTTATCCTCCTGCATGCGTCCAATGATTTCCGGTCCCGAGGGCGAGAAATCGCTGACCAGTCGGATATGGTTCGCGAATGTCACGAAAAATGCTCGATCCTTTGGCCCGAACACTTCCTTAAGAAATACTTCGAGGTCGTGTTCGTGCTGCTTGGAAGAGTGATCCTGGCTTCTGCTGACGTCCACAATCAAGCCCATCGTCAGCGGAACGTCCGTGCTCTTCGCAAAGAATGAGATTTTCTGTGGGACTGCATCCTCGTAAACCGCAACATCCTCCTTGCTGAGGTTGTCCACTAGCGCACCGGGCGCATCCCGCACGAGAACGCCACGTTCACGAGGTTGACCGCAACATGAATCGGTTCCTGGCCGAAAGAGAGTCCGCTGCCCAGCATCGCAGCCACAACAACGAGCACGCACGCGCAAGAACGGTAATTGCGTCCTCCGAGCATTCTCATGACATTCCTTCCGCTTCCGTTTTGTTTCCGCACGCTTTTCGGCTTAAAGATACGCGGTTTTGACCACCCAAATTCCGTCGATTCCCCTTGCGCAAGGATCATGGAATATTTTCCGCATTCCGGTGGTATTGGACGAATAGCAGGGTGTAAGCTCCTGCTGCCCCTCATATCATCGATCAGATCGGAGATTCTCCATGAAACAGTCGATCGTTCTCGGACTTCTGGTTGCGGCCGCCCTCGCAGCGGCTCCTGTTGGCCCACACGTAAAGAAGTCCCAAGTCGCCAAGATGACACTCAAAGTCGGCGACACCGCTCCCGATTTCAGTCTTCTCAGCGACCAGTGGAAAACCGTGAAGCTCAGCGACTACCGTGGCAAGAAAAACGTCTTTCTCGCCGTATACGTCTTGGCCTTCACTGGCGGTTGAACCAAGCAACTTCAGGCGGTCCAGGCTGGAATCGCCTCCGGTAAGATTGACACCTCGGATACGGAAGTCTTCGGAGTTAGTCTAGATAGTCCGGCCGCCAACGCTGCGTTCGCCAAGCAGATCGGCATTACTTTCCCGCTCCTCAGTGACATGAACCGCAAGATGCTCAAGACCTACGGCATTCTCAAGGGCTACGACGTGCAAAATGAGACCTATGAGTGGGCCTTGCGCGCCAACATCGTCATCGACAAGCAGGGCATCATCCAATTTGTCGAAGAGGGCGACAGCGCTGTCGATCCCAACACGGCTCTGACGATGTGCACCACCCTGCACAAAAAGGACGCCGCAAAGTAACGCGCAAGGTCAGAGTGACGCGCCCGCACATGCTGAAAACACCTTCAGAAAGGTCAGGGAGTGTCATTGCCGGCGGGCGATCCGATGCGAATTTTTAATTTGCGACGGTAAGCTCGATCGTGGAGGACGCCGCAATCCGCGTGCCGCTCATCGGCGACTGATCAATCACCGCGCCGCGCGGCCATTGCGGCGCGGTCACATAGTTGACCTTGCGGCGCATCTGCGCCACGTCCAGCCGGTGCTGCGCGTCCGTCTCTCTCAGCCCGGTCAGGTGTGGCATCACGTAGGCCGCCTCGCGCGCACCTTGCGAAACCAGCACGTCCACTCGCGGCGTCGCCGCTCCCGCGCCGGGCTTAGGATTCTGAAGCACCACGGCATCCACCGGCTGGTCCGGCACCGTAACGGCGGAAACCTCGCCGACCTGCAATCCCGCGCGCAGAAGTTCGATTCGTGAAGCCCGCAGCGAATTGCCTTCCAGCAGTGGAATTTGCAATTGCCGCTGCCCTAGGCTCAGCACCACGTGCGCCTGCTGCGACACTTTCATCAGCAAGCCCGACGTCGGTGTCTGTCGCACCACCACGTTGATGGGTTGGTCGCTGTAGATCCGGTCCGCCACGCGCAGCACTAGCCCGCGTGACTGCAGCATCTGGCTCGCTTCGGAAACATTCTTGCCCACAACGTTCGGCATCGTCACTTCGCGCCCGTGAATGGCAATGCGCATCGCCGTAATAGCGCTCAGAAACGCCGCCGAGGCAAGAATGAACACCAGCAGCGTCATCCGTCCCAGCCATTCCAATCTCTCTCCAAGCGTCATACGCTAAAGTCTCGATTCTCCGCATCAATTCGTCAACCGTTTCTTATGCTAGTGTGGCTGTCTAAACAGCATAAATATTTAGCTTTACAGATCAAAGTACTTTTTCTAGAATAGCCCCAATGCTCCAGCCGCGCTCTCTATCCGATTTCCCAGATTCGGGCCGAAAGCTTCCCGTCTTTGCCAAGCGCCTCGTCCAGAGCCTCGCGGCGCTGGCCATATTCGCTGTAGTCGGGCTGACGGTGCTGAGCGCTTTACTCTGGCGGGAACACAAAACAGAAATCACCTTGCCGTCGCCCACAGGCCACTTTGCCGTTGGCCGGACGACCTACACATGGGTCAACAACGCCCAGACGGACGAATTGGCGCCGTCTTCAGGAGCGAAGCGGGAGGTAGTGGTTTGGATCTGGTACCCGACGACGGCTGCGACATCCGCAGCGCCGGTGGAGTATCTGACGGCGCCGTGGCGGTTGGCCCTCGCGCAGCACTCAGGCGTTCTGAAGAGTCAAATCTTTACGCGAGATTTGTCGCTGGTCCGGGCCCATAGCACGCCTGATCCGGACATCTCGTCGGAGCAGCGCTCTTATCCAGTCGTGATCATGCGGGCTGGTGGCGGAGCCTTGACCACAGACTACACGACCCTCGCTGAGGATCTGGCAAGTCATGGCTACATCGTCGTCGGCTTCGACGCGCCTTACAGAACCTTTGTCGTCGTCCTTCCGGACAACCGCGTGGTCATCAGACCCCCAACGAACGATCCCGAGAATCTGCAAGCCGACCAGGCGAATCGCTTGATCAACAGACTTCTGCTCATGTGGACCAGCGATACCGCGTTTGTGATGAGCCAATTGCAGGACCTGAACGCCGCTGATCCATCCGGCAAGTTTACGGGCCGATTGGATATGCAGCGGCTCGGCATGTTTGGGCATTCGTTCGGCGGCGCAACGGCGTTGCAATTCTGTCATGACGATTCCCATTGTAAGGCGGGGATTGATATTGATGGCGCTCCGTACGGCGTCGTCGTTCAGGAGGGCCTCAAACAGCCTTTCATGTTTATTCTCAGCGATCACAGTCGTGAACTGTCGGATCCTGATAGCAGGAAGGTGCGCGCCGACTTCCAATCCATTTACGATCGTCTTCCGAACGGTCGGTTATTCATAACCATTCGCGGGGCGAATCACTTTAGTTTCAGCGATCAAATGCTGCTGAAGAGCCATTACCTCATCGGGCTGCTACGCCTATTGGGACTCGGTGGCCTGGAGGGGCGCCGCGGGCTCACCATTACTACCGAATACGTGCACACGTTCTTCGACGTCTATCTGAAGGACGCACCCGCCGCCCTGCTTAACAAGTCGCCTCAACTCTATCCCGAAGTTCAATTTGTCCCCCAGTAGCAGGACTCCGCGCTGGCGGTGACTTCGCGCAGAACGGGTCTTTCGCTTTTCTGCAAGCGCAGAAAACAAACCAATCGTCTGACATTCCCTCCAGGGTCTCAGGGAACTCGGCCGGTTTTGTTCAGTCCGCTACAAAAACCCACATCCTCGCCGCATAGCGTCTTGGTGACTTAGAGAATCTGCCCGTAGTACATTCCCACTCCGGTTGGATCACGGGCTACTCGGACATTGACCTGTCGTTAAGCCCATCGTTCGGTCCAGTGTCTACCCCCCCTCTTGCAACACCAATTGCACAATTTTGGCGCAATGTAAGCTCAGCTTTAGAATGAAAAACAGAGGGGAGAGGCCGGGTACTAAATGATGATCTCTTACGAGTTCTCCGGCCCAGCTTCCAATAGCGATCCTTAGTCCAACCATGATTGGCCAGCCCCACAGGTGGCGCCGGCATCGGTAAGATTTGTCCCGCACAAGTATTGTATTTGCAGGGCGGCCATCAGCTCCTCACTCGCTATCTGCTAAGAACCAAAAACTAAGAACCCAAAACGGTTCACTTCTTCAGAGGAGGCGCCGGATAATCTGGAAGCTTGTCCTTGCTCGTGTCCGCCCGCTTCACTTCCAGCTCGTCGAAAAGCAGCGACGGGCTGACGATCGTCGTCGGCGCACCGCTCGCACGATTGCTAACTAACGGATCGTTGCCCACTGCAATCAAATCGCTTCGCAGCGCACGAATGTCTAGTTCGTTGAACACCGCGCCTCGCACCAATTCTTCATGTCCATCCTTTGCATACACGCGATAGAGCAGCCGCGGCGAATTGCCTGGCCCGAGCGTTTCCACGCGATAACCATACGGCTTGCCCTGATCCGTAGCCATCTGCATGACTTTTTTCTTCAGCTCCTCCGGCGTCTGCGCATCGGAGCTTTTTACCAGCAGCACACCCAGGCTCGGTCCGGGAAACGATCCCGGCGCGGCGCGTCCGTGGCCATTCGAGGCAGGGAAGTCGCGAATGGGTTGCCGCCCGATCAGGTATTTCACCAGCATCCCGTTCTCGATCGCATTAACCGCTTGGGCTTTCACGCCTTCGCTGTCCACCGCGTAACTTCCCACCAGGCTCTTTCCCTGAAATTCCTTCAGCGTTGGATCGTCTACAATCGACAGAAAATTCGGCAGCACGCGTGTCTTGTAGCTCGTCGCAAAAGCTCCCGTCGTCCGGTTTGGTTTTCCAAGCTGCGGCTTTTGTCCCAGCACGTTCTGCCCGATCAACGACGCTACGATGTCGTCCGCCGCATCAGCGGCGAACAGCACCGGTCCACGGTATTCCTCCTCAACGATCGGCGCTTGCCGCAACGCCACCACCGTTTCCAGCATCTTCTTGGCCTCACTCATCAGCGCGTCGTGCGTAGGCAATTCTTCGGCCCGCGCCACCATGAACGCCGGGCTCCGGCTCAGCCGCATTCCGTCGGCAGCCTGCGCCGAGCCGTTCAATTGCACGCTGTACGTTGTCTTTCCGCACCGTGTGACCGTGCCCTCGGAATTCACCAGATATTCGTTGATCGCGGAGAATCTCGCCGACGCCGTCACCGACTGCATGTCGGGGTACTGCTTGTACAAACTCGTTACATCTTCCAGCGTTTTTTTCCAGTAGGCTTGGTCGATTTTCAGCGACGCCGTTGGTTCCACGGCAATCATTTGCGGCGCCTTCGCGAAGTCATCCACGGGATTTGGGTCCGCGCTGAACTGCTTCATCGCCGCCTGCTTCTCCGCCAGCGCCTGTCCCGCGGCCTTATATGCTTCATCCGTTGCCAGCCAGATCTGGTGGCGCAGCGCGATCGGATCGTTGTCCAGCGGCAGAATACTGGACTCGCCCTGGCCTCTGCCGAAGTAGCTGTCTTGTTTGTAATCCCCGATGCGCACTACCACTCGCAGGACGCGCACGTGAACGTGCTGGTTTTCGCGCAAGGCACCGTAAGCGGCCTCCGCTCCAATATCCTCGACTTCGTTCACGCGGTACTCGACGTAATACGGTGCCTGCACCTGATCCATTTTGAGTTGCGCCTTGGACCGATCCAGTTCCGTCAACAGCGCCTCGAGCAATCCGTCGCCCTTCGCTGCGGCGTGCGCCGCAACCATAGCAGCGTCCAGCGCCGTCTTCGCCACCTCTGTAGCCGCCCGTCCCGGCGCGGCGTTTAGCGCCAGCAAAGTCGCAGCCACTATTCCGGTCCATCGTTTGTAAGCGCGCACCGTACTCGGCCGGTGAAGAACTTTCATGGCTTCACCTCCGCCTTCGCTTGCGCATCTTTTGCGCCGCCTGCATCTTCAAATCCCGGCGGCGGCAAGAGTGGCGGACGTTCATGCTCATGCGCTCGCTTCTGCACTTCCATTTCGGAAAAGAGCATCGACGGAGCCACGGCCGCGACCGGCACCTGCCCGCTCTCCGCTCCACACACACCGTTGAATACACGCGGCTGATCGCCGGTCGTCAAAATCCGCGTCAGCGCTGCCAGCGGTGTACCCACGATGTCCACCCCGCGCACCAATTCATCGGGACGCCCGTCGGCGTATACCTTGTAAACAAGCACCGGCAACACCTGGAACGCCTGCGGCAACGCCCGCGTCGTCAGCGTAAATCCGCCCTGGATATCGTCGAAGTACAGGCCGTAGGGTTTACCTTGCTTCTTCACTTCATCAATCAGCTTTTGTCGCATATTCGCTTCGGGCACCGTTTGTGTCGATGTGACGATCAAGTTCCCTTGGCGTCCCGTGGGCATCCGTCCCGGCTGGTTTCGCCCATGCCCATTCGATTGGCCGAAATTCTTTACTGGCATCCGCGACATCAGAAAATTCTGCAGCACTCCGTCTTTGATCACTTCCACTCGCTGTGCCGGCTCCCCCTCGTTGTCAAAGTCATACGTGCCCGCCAGCTTGATCCCGGCCATCTCGTGCGCTGTCGGGTCGTCAATCACGCTCAGGAATTTCGGCAGCACTTCCTGCCCAATCTTTTTCGTGAAGGTTTGTCCTTCCTCTTCATCGCGCTGGCGGTGGCCTTCCAGTCTGTGCCCCAGCACTTCATGGAAAAAAACCGCCGCCGCGCGCCCGCTCAATACCGCCGGTCCATCGTACGGCTCCGCCACCGGGGCCTTGCGCAACGTGCTTAGGTCCGCCGCCATTTTCTCGATCTTGCTGGTCAGCTCCGCTTCGCTCGGCAAGCCGCTCGCCGCTGGCGCCTGGAATGTTTCGACGCGCAGCAGATCCATGCCGTCCTCGGCGCGCGTCTGCGCTTCCATGATCAGTCGGGTAGAAGAGCTGGGCGACACGATCGCGCTTCCCTCGCTCGAAACCATCCGCGAGTTCGAACGTTGCGCTTGAATCATCACCGTCGCGTAGTACACCTCCGGGTATTTCCGGAACGCGCCGGAAAGTCTCTTGATCTCGCCTTCCCATGCCGCGCGGTCGAACGGCCCAGCCGCCTCGACCTCACCGATGTGCGTCTGCGGCTTCTCCTTTGAAAAGTCCGGCGACTTATCTTCCTCCTCAGCGCGAACCGCCGTGTTGGTGCGCACGTTCAGCAGGGACGGCACCGCGCGCTTGTACTCGCGATCGGTCAGCTCCCACAACACGCGCGCGATAGCGTCCTGGTCGTTTCCGAGCGGCAGGCTGCCGGAATTCACTCCGCTGGGCCGGCTCTGTCCGTGCGTGTTGTCCAGCTCCGGAAAGCCCACGCGCATATTCACATCCGCGAAGCGCCTTTGTGCAACGGTGTCCGTCAGCAAACTGCCGTAAGCGCCCACAAGAACGACAAAATCCTGGTCATACACCGTATAACTGAGGTAGTAAGGTGGCTGTTCAGCTTTGCCAAGCTCCGCGGTTGCTCGCGTGATCTCGTTTTGCATTGCTTTCAGGACGGGATCACTCGCCGTGCTGACTGGCGCTGGCGTCGTGGCGGATTTGTCGCCAGCGGCCTGCGCATATGGTACCCCCGCAAGCTGCGCGATGAGCATCCAGCATGCTGCCGCGCGCAACAATTCCTTTCCGCGGAAACGCACATTTCCGCGTTTTGCTGAGAATTCAGAGATTTTCATGTAAAGTGAGCTCCCGTTAACACGGTCAGTCAAAGACTGTTCAGTTTCAAGCACAAGCGGCAAATTTTAAGTATGTCCTAGTGGTCTGTGTCACGCAATCAGCTGTCGCCAAAGCGTTCACCGCTTTTCAATCGCGCGCCGTTTGCAAAATCAGTTGCCTTCACCGGCTTGCGTCCCTCTGCTTGGACGAGCCGAACGCACAAAACGCTTGCGTCACCGCACCACACGAACAATTCATTCTTTTCGCCGAACAAAGTCCCGGGCGCGCCGCTTGGCAAGCGCACTTCCCCTTCTTTAAATATCGGCTCGGCCCATACATGGCAGGTCTGCCCACGAAACGTGGTGTAAGCCCCGGGCCACGGCGCAAATCCGCGCGTCCGGTTGTAAATCTCTATCGCCGGACGCTTCCAATCGATGCGCCCGTCTTCTTTCTTCAGCATCGGCGCGTAGCTGGCTTCCGCGTGGTTCTGAGCTTTCGGAGTGATAGCTCCGGCGGCCAGACCGCGCAAGGTCTCCGCCATGAGCGGCGCGCCGAGCTCAGACATGCGCGCCACGAGTTCCGGTGCAGTTTCTTTTGCGCCGATCTCGATCTCGCGTTGCAGCAGCATCTCCCCGGTATCCATCCCTGCGTCGATCCGCATCGTCGTCAGGCCAGTTCGTGTTTCTCCATTCACGATGGCCCAGTTGATCGGTGCAGCACCTCGGTACTTCGGCAGCAGGGAAGCATGCAGATTGATCCAGCCGAATTTAGGAATAAGAAGCAATTTCGCCGGAATAATCTGTCCGTAAGCGATGATCACCACAAAGTCTGGCAAATAACTCTGCAACCGCTCCTGAATTTCAGGCGCGCGAATTTTTTCTGGTTGATGTACCGGAAGGCTCGCCGCAAGCGCAACTTCTTTCACGGGCGAGTATGAGATTTCCTGTCCCCGCCCGCGCGGGCGGTCGGGTTGCGTGATGACTGCCGCAATCTCAAACTCAGTTTGAGCCAGGAGACGTTTCAGCGTGGGTACGGCGAATTGCGGAGTACCGCAGAAGACAAGGCGCAAGCGATTCACGGTGCGACCGTTAGCGTTGGGTGATCAGTCCGTGGGTTTAGCTGTAAGAGCATATCGCGGAAATCGAAGCGCCATGTAAAACGCGTACAAACGCAAGCCCCCGATGAGTCCGGCCAAGGCCTGTGGGCCCCATTTGGGATCTGCCTCCAAATGTTCACTCCGTACTTCAGGAAGTACTTCGTGCATTGCCATGAAAAGGTACGGGAGGCAGACGAAACCCGCCAAGCCGGAAGCAATGCCCAGGACCGCGTGGACAACCTTGGACACTACCACTCGCCTTGTTTCCTGAGCTTCTTGATTTTGCGTTTGATGAGGTCGCGCTTCAGCATGCTGAGGTGCTGCAAAAAAAGAATTCCGTTGAGGTGATCAATCTCATGGCAGAAGGCGCGCGCCAGCAGGTTTTCGCCGCGAATTTCAAACGTCTCGCCCTTGGTGTTCTGCGCCTTGATCGTCACAAACTGCGGCCGCAGCACGTATCCTCGAAACCCCGGAATCGACAGGCAGCCCTCTTCTTCGCGAACTTCGCCTTCTGCGTGAACAATTTCCGGATTGGCCAGCACGATCTTGGCCTCGGGATTTTTCCCCCCGGTTACGTCCACCACCGCGATCCGCAGGCTCAATCCGATTTGCGGCGCCGCCAGTCCCACGCCCTGCGCCGCGTACATCGAGGCGAACATATCCTCCGCCAGTTGTTCCAGTTCCGCGTCGAATTTCTTGATGGGCGCTCCAGGTTTCTCCAGGAGGGGGTCGCCGTACTTGACGATCGGATAGATCTTGCGCGCAGCAGACGGCGCTTGCGGCGTCTCGGTGGCCGTTGGGGCCGGTGCGTCAGAATTCATCGATTTGTTGGGCATAATTGTCGAAATTCCGTCGCATCTCAGCGAGCGAGTCTCCCCCAAATTTTTGCAGAAAAGCATCCGCCAGCACAAGGGCAACCATGGCTTCCCCGGCCACCGCACCTGCCGGCACCACGCACCAATCGGAGCGCTCGTAGGCGGCCTTCACCGGTTCCTTCGTCACCATGTCCGTCGTGTGCAGCGGCTGCCGCAACGTTGAGATCGGTTTCAAGTACCCGCGCATCACCACGTCTTCGCCGTTCGTGATGCCGCCTTCCAGTCCTCCGGCGCGGTTCGTCGAGCGCCGGAACCGCCGCGCCGATTTTTCGTAGAAAATCTCATCCTGTACTTCGCTTCCGAAGGAGCCCGCCCCCGCCACGCCCCCGCCGATCTCCACGGCTTTCACCGCCTGCACGCTCATCAATGCCTGCGCCAGCCGCCCATCCAGCTTCTCATCCCATTGCGCATGACTGCCTAGCCCCACAGGGACATTGTGAGCGACGATTTCAAAAATCCCCCCCACCGTGTCGCCCGCTTTCAGCACCGCGTCAACCTCTGCTTTCATTTTTTCCTGCACAGCAGAGTCGATGCACCGCAAAGGAGAATCCAAGTCCGCGCTCACCGCTTGAATCTTCTTCCAAGTGGCCGGTTTTTCCAGACACACGTGCCCCACCTGAATCGTGTGACTGGCGATCTCCGTGTCGAATTCCCGCAAGAGCAGTTTTGCAAAGGCCCCTGCCGCCACGCGTGCAGCGGTCTCGCGCGCCGAAGCTCGCTCCAGAATGTACCGCGCATCGTGGTAGTCGAATTTCTGCGATCCCGCAAGATCGGCATGACCGGGGCGCGGCGCGACGAGCTTTCGCGTGCCAGGATCTTCTTCCGCGGCTTCGACGGGCAGGATTTTCTCCCAGTTGGCCCAATCGCGATTCTCTATCCGCAACGCAATTGGCGCCCCGATGGTCTTCCCGAGGCGCACCCCGGCAAAAATGTCCGCCGTGTCCTTCTCGATCTTCTGGCGTCCGCCCCGCCCATAGCCCAGCTGCCGACGCCGCAGCTCGTGATTGACGAACTTCACGTCAACAGGCAGTTGCGCGGGCAACCCGGAGACAAACGCAAGCAGCCCTTGTCCGTGCGATTCACCCGCGGTGTAAAAGCGAAGCATCCCCGTTCATTTCCTCGCACAAACTCGTGCGCATCGATTCAAAGCAAATGGAAAACAAACAGTGTAGCCGCCGCCGCGCCCTCCGTCCAGCGCATCCCGCTTTCGCAAGTGTTAAACCCCGTGAATTTCAAGCACATTTATCCGACTTTAGCCTCGCGCGTCGGACTATGCCCCGTTGCACCTCTCCTGACAAATGCCCCTCTGAAGCGTCAATCGAACAGCACCAAACGGAATTGTGCCGGGTTGCGCGGGGCATTTACCAGTTTAGGGAGATTTGAGGAACCCGCAGCGGCTGGGCTGCGTAGAGTACTGAGAGGTGTTCAATGCAAAACCTGCCCGGCAATTTTCTCTACGCCCTGCGACAGTTCCGGTTATCGCCTGTCTTTACCGCGGCTGCCGTATTGACGCTGGCCTTGGGAATCGGAGGCACAACGGCAATATTCACGCTGATTCACGCGGTGATGCTCCGTTCCTTGCCGGTTTCCGACCCCGGAAGGCTCTATCGCGTTGGCGAAGGCGATGAGTGCTGCGTCGAAGGCGGTCCCCAGGACCGCTGGGGCATGTTTTCGTTCCCTTTGTACGAACGCCTCAAGGCAGAAACCCCTGAGTTCGAAGAGGTTACCGCCTTCCAGGCCGGGCGCTGGCGGTTGAGCGTGCGGCGTCAGGGTGTCGAATCCGCTGCCCGGCCTCTACGCTCGGAGTACGTAACCGGCAGCTATTTCTCAACTCTTGGAGTCCGTGCCTTCGGCGGCCGGGTGTTCACACCGGATGACGACAAGCCCGCCGCTCCGCCGGTCGCCGTGCTCAGCCACCGTGTCTGGCAGACCGCGTACGCGTCCGATCCTTCAGTGGTGGGTTCAACGTTCGTCGTCGAGGGCCATCCTGTGACCGTAATCGGTATCGCGCCCGCCGGATTCTTCGGCGAAACTCTCGAAAGCGACCCACCTGATATCTGGGTCCCCCTTCAACAGGAACCCATGATGAATGCCGAAGGTAGTCTGCTGCATCAGCCGGTGTCTGCCTGGCTGCGCATGATCGGCCGCTTGCGGCCGGGAGCCTCTATTAACGGAATGGCTCCCCGCCTCACTGGCGTTCTTCGCCAATGGTTGCAGAACGATTCCGGTTATCCTTCCAACTGGATGGCTGACGTCATCCGCATGCTTCCCAAGCAGGTGCTCGACGTCATACCGGCCGGGGCCGGTGTCGCAGTGATGAAAGAAGAATACGGCCGCAGCCTGCAGATCCTTCTGTCGGTGTGTGGCTTGGTGCTTTTGATCGCTTGTTCAAACGTGGCGAACCTGCTGCTCGCTCGCGGGGTAGCGCGTCGTGGCCAAACGGCGGTGCGACTAGCTGTCGGCGCTACACCACGGCAAATCGTCATGCAGGCGCTCACAGAAAGCGTCCTGCTCGCCATTGGCGGCGGTATCGTTGGCCTTCTCGTGGCTATGGCAGCGGCGCGGCTGCTGCTTGCCCTCGCCTTCCACAGCTCCCACTTCCTTCCCATCAGCACCGCGCCATCGCTTATAGTATTGGCTTTTGCCTTCGCCTTGGCGCTTGTAACCGGAATCATTTTTGGCGCGGCTCCCGCGTGGCTTGCCACGCGCACCGATCCCGCGGAAGCGCTCCGCGGATGGGGGCGCGGCACGAGGGATCGGTCTTCTTTCGCCCGCAAGGCTCTGCTGGTCGTGCAGGCTACTTTGTCTGTCGTTCTGGTCGCCGGTGCCACCATGCTCGCCCGCAGCCTCAACAAGCTCGAGCATCAGGACTTCGGATACCAGGTGCAAAACCGCGTGGAAGTGAGCATGAACAGACCTCCAGCGACGTACACGCAGCCTCAGTTAGCCTCGCTTTATCGTCAGCTTGAAGGTCAGCTCAAGGGTCTCCCCGGCGTTCAGGGCTCCGGTCTCGCCCTCTACAACCCGCTCACCGACAACTGGGGCGAACTCATCATGATCGCTGGCCATCCTCCGGCCAAGCTCAACGAGGAGGCTGGCGCTTCTTGGGACCGCGTAAGCGCCAGCTATCTTCAGGATCTTGGCATGCCGATTTTGCGCGGGCGTGCGTTTACCACAGCGGACAATGAAACCACGGCGCCCGTGGCCATCGTCAACGAAGCTTTCGTAAAGCGCTTTTTCAAGAGCGGCGAAGACCCGTTGGATCAGCACTTTGGCCTCGATGTGCCCGAGTATGCCGGCACTTTTCGCATCGTCGGCGTCGTGCGCGATGCCAAGTTTGCCGGCTGGGGTCTCAGCAGGCCCGCGCGTCCCATGTTCTACGTGCCACTAGCCCAAAATGTGAATTATCCCGACGAATTGATGAAGAAAATAGAGTTGAACTCCCACTTCATCGGCGGAATGATGGTCGCAACCAACA
>Ga0066710_100000541_pt1 | contig 23482 bp, 25 predicted proteins | sample GraSoiAngelo_159_FD_79666 | JGI IMG/M metagenome (GOLD analysis project Ga0066710, IMG submission 79666) | Grasslands soil microbial communities from the Angelo Coastal Reserve, California, USA - 14_1009_16_40cm | ecosystem: Environmental > Terrestrial > Soil > Grasslands | place: USA...
GAGCCGGGCCATCTGGAAATGCTGCAGGGGGCCGGCGGAGGTGCCGAACCAGGCGTCGTTGGTCAGGTTCGCCAGAACTGTCGCGCCCGACACGGAGAAGCTTCTCACGAGCTCCGGGAAAATTATCTCATAACAGATGGCGGTGCCGACCCGTAGGAGATCGATAGATACGACTACCGGCTTGTCTCCCGGAGCGAAGTCACCGATGGACCCCTCGGCCAGTCGGTTCACGAAGGTGAGTATGGCTCGCATCGGAACGTACTCCCCAAAGGGCACCAAGTGCATCTTGGCATAGACGTCTCCCCACGTTCCGTCGGCCCGGACCACGGCTGCGGCGTTCACCGGTTTGACTTCGCCCTTCACTTTTCGGTAATCGACGGTGCCAAAGAGCAAGGAAATCCCTAGATGCCCGGTGAGTGCCTCCAGGCGCTCGCGATAATCGAGATTGGGACGGATGCCTCCGGGCGAAGCGGAGGAGGGGCGAGCCAGGGGAAAGGGAGAGGAGGACTCGGGCCATAGCACGAGCGAGACGCCTGGTTTTGCCGCCTCCTCGGTGAGACGCACGTGCTTCTCCAGAATCCCGTCGGCGGCTTGCGCACTCCATTTTTGGTCTTGAGGAATGCTGGCCTGGACGATGGCGACACCGCTCGGTGTCCCCGTTGGCTCGTGAGGACGTGCTTCCCACCATCCCCACCCCACCGATCCTGCGAGAAGCACCAGGGCGCCCAGATCCTTCGCATGGAACAACGGCTCACGTCGGGAGAGCCTGAGAATCCATTCGGACGTGAGAGCATTGGCCAGGACCACCAAGTACGAAACACCGTAGACCCCTGCCAGCGAGGCGACCTGGATGGCCGGGAGAAACGGAGTCGGGGCATATCCCAACAGGCCCCACGGACACCCCGATAGTGCATGTCCTCGCAGCCATTCCAGCACCACCCAGAGCGAAGGGAGCAGCAGGAGCGCCGCACTTGGGAACCGGCGAATCCAGTGCGCCCCGAGCTGCGCGAAGAGTGCGGGATAGAGAGCCAGATAGATCACTAGGATCGACAGGGTCGCGACGCTCAAGGCCGGATTAAGGGAGCCGTAGTGTCGAAAGAAGCGGTAAAGCCAACTCAAGAGACAGCCGAAGTAGCCGCACCCCCAGCCCAGCCCCAAAAGCGCGGGGTTCACCTTGACGGTCTCGAGAACCACGAGAAGAGGGGCTAAACCGACCAGGATTAACGGCCAGATCTCCGCCCTGGGAAAGGCGAGGGCGCTGAGGGCACCTGATGAGACCGCAAGGAGGACCAGAGGCAGGGACCGCCTCATCCGGCGGAACGCCCCTCGAGAAGCAGCAAGCGCAGCGGCTCCCGCACGTCCACTTCTCCCGCCGCGGCTCGGGCCATGACCGCTGCGTACAGAGATTTCACTCCGGAACGAATCCCCTCCCGGCGAATGCCGCCCTGGACTGAAGGGTGCGTAAGGGAGTCCCAGACGGAGACGTCTCCCGGGATGAACTCGAATGCAGGCTCGAGGTCGATGACCCCCGCACCCCGGCAAGCACGGCACCCGTTGTTCGCGAAATAAAGACCACCGCCGTTTCGATCAGCGATAAGGTTCGGGAACTCTTCCAGAAGATCATACCGACGCCGGCAGTGTTCGCAGATGCGCTCCACCATACGGGCGCCGAGTATCCCGCACAGCTGCCCTTGTTTCACCCGGGGGAGGAGGTCGGTCCGGATCATCCACTCCAACGCTTCGAAGGCATCCGATTTGCGAATACCCGCGACCGTCAGGCGGCCTCGCCCCACCTCAAAGATCGCCTCGGCCTCCTCCCGCGATTCGATGCAATGCACCACCAGAAGATCCGGCCCATCTCGCACCGCGGCCTCCAGTGCAATTCGTAAAGCGCCAGGACGTACATCCTCCAGAACGCGAGTGTCGAGACCCGGAAGGGCCGGGGAGTGAGGGCCGGCCAGAAAAATGGTTCGTCCCGCCTGCCAGCGAACGGCCTGGATGAGCGCCCCGAGAATCCGATCCCGATAGTGACCTTCGGGGACCGCCAAGAGGAGGACTCCCTTCCTGCTTGTAAGCGCCCCTTCCAGGCCCGCTCTCGCCTCCGGGTAGTCTTCCAGCATTTCCTCCAGCGTCTCCTTGTGGATCCTCTCCTCGACGATTCTAAGGTGGTATGCATCGCCGTTCAGGCTGGGAAGGGACGTGACCAACACCGCGAGGCGGCGCTCACCTCGCCGCAGGCGGAATCGCCCTTCCCGCGGGACGGTACGACCTCTGGCTGCCATTTTGGAAAGATCTTCCAGGGCCATTCCCAATCCGGCCTGCAAGGAGGAAGGGAGGAGGCGGAACCCGTCTGAGCCCTCCCGTTGGTGGAAGCTTACCCGGAGTCCTTCTTCGAGGGGTTCCACCAGGAATTCTCGGCACCGACGCTTGATACTCTCCGCCACAAGGGCCCGGAGCCAGGCGATGGGCGAGGCGCTTTCCTTGAGCTCCTCAATGGCCACGGGGAAAACGTCCAGCGAAGGATCGGACAGGACCAGGAGGCTGTCCTCCATTACGCCTCGGACCACTCCGGGCTCATCCTCCGTGCTGAAGAAGCGGGACAGAGACTCCTGGATGAGACCCGGCGGGCAGATGACCGGCTCCACCTTGAGACCCGTCAACTCCTCCACCGCGGGTATGAGGCTCGGGTTGTCGACGTACGCCATGGCCAGGAGAAGGCGATCCCCTTCCTTGCGCAAGGGTACCATCTGATAGAAGTGGGCAAGGCGGGCCGGGATAAGATCCAGCAGGGGCCGCTGGCGGAGGATTTCCAGCAGGTCGGGTGCGATGATGCCGAAATTGTCCTGGAGAAAGACGAATAGAGAGCTTGGAGTGACGCGTCCGAGGCGCATCAGATGGTAGCAGAGACGACCGCCTCGCTGGCGCTGCTCCTGGAGTGCCTGGTCCAGGTCGTCGCGGCGCACTAAGCCTGCCTCGACCAGCAGCTCCCCTAGAAGTCTGCGCTCGCCCACGCCGTTCCCCTCAGCCTTGCACCTTGACGATCCAGGCGCTTACCTTTTCCTCTGCACGGACTCTCTCAGCTACCTTTTCCGCGGGTGCGCGGTCGGGGTAATTACCGATGCGCACCTTGTATTGCGTCTTACCGTTGGGACCCGAAGCGGTATCGATGTTCGCCTCGTAGCCCTTCTTGCGCAGTCGATCGACCAGTGTCCGGGCCGAGGCAAGTTCTCGAGTCGAGGCGACCTGGACTCGATAGTGCTCCTCCCCCGTACCGGTCGAAACCGCAACAGGCGTCGAGTTCTTTTCGACTCTCTTCGGGGGCGCCGGCAGTGTGGCTGGCGCGGAAGAGGGGGGAAGTTCCGCCGGCGCTTCTTGACGGGGGGTGCTGACTTTGGGCGGCGCTTGCAATCCGGGGGCCGATTTTTTCCCGAGGGTCTCGTAAAAGGTCAGCTCCCGTGGAGCCGCGGGATCGGCGGACCCTGGGGTGCCAGGGCTCGAAACCGCTTCCACGGTTTCAGTACTGACCTTCTCGGGCCGGGCCACACGTTCGCTCCACCGTCCCAGAAGAAAAAGGACGAGCCCGAAGAGGGCGAGTCCCACGAGCGCCAGGGCAAGGTGCCTGCCTCCCAGTTGGACCTCCATGGGCTTCTCCGACTCCGCCTCCTGCTGTACCCGGATTCCTTCCTGCTGGTCCGACATGGGCTCCTTTCTCCGTTGAGAGGGGGGGCGACCTAACCTGTTCCTGATTCCAAGGCCGGGTTGCCACCTACGCCGATCGAATTCTTTCCGGAGAGCTTGACGCGACTCATGGCCTGATCGGCCGAAATCATCAGGTTCGCCGCCGAATCCCCGTGGAGAGGGAAACAAGCGACGCCAAAACTGGCGGTCAGCGAGACCTCGCGGCCCGATTCCAACTCGAAGGGTCGAGCGGCAATCGTCTGGCGGAGTCGCTCCGCCAGCTCGCAGGCACCCACGGCATCAGTTTCAGGCAGGACCGCACAGAACTCGTCGCCGCCGTACCGAAACAGTTTATCGCTTCCGCGGATGCCCGCGAGCACCCGGCGGGCCAATTCTCTCAATGCCCAGCTTCCCGCAGCATGACCGTGCAGGCTGTTCACTTCCTTCAGATTGTCCAAGTCCATGAAAATCACGGAGAGAACGGTACCGTAGCGCCTCGCCCGTTCGACTTCTTCGGCGAGGAAGGAATCCAGATAGCGGCGGTTGTAACTCTCGGTTTGGTCGTCCTTGATCACCAGTTCGCGAACCCGCTCCATGCGCAGCGCATTGGCCAGCCCAGGCAGGCAGTCGGAAAGTAACCGTGACGCGGTTTCGCCGGAGGCGCGCAGCGAAGGAGTGCCGGCGGGCGCCGGGAACCCCACCAGAAGACGGCATCGGCAGTCCGATTCTTCGCCAGCCACCGAGACCAGAGATTCGAACCCGAGACCTCGGAAGACTGGCGGGCAAGGACCGCTCTCCAGGTCCGCGTTGACAAAGCCCGCGCTGCCGAGGATTTCCTCCAGACGCACGCGCAGCAGACCTTTGCGCCTGGAATCATCGTTCCCCACATGGCAGCCCAGGAGCTGGTGCTCGCCTCCCTCGGGGGAACGGAGATAGAGCAACCCCCCGGTGCCGCCTGTGAGGCTGCAGGCTGCGACCACGATTCCATTGGCGTTTTCCAAAGGCTGCACCAGGCGGCTGACCTCGAGGGCTGCGCGAAGGACCCTCAGCTCCTGGTCTTTGATCGGATCCTCCGCCTCGGGGCTGTCCGGGATCTGGGAAGAATCGTCCATCACCGCTTCATGAGCCCCGCGAGAATGTCGATCGGAACGGGGAAGAGAATCGTGGAGTTCTTCTCGGCGGCGATTTCCGTCAGGGTTTGCAGGTAGCGCAGTTGGAGCGTGGTGGGATTGGTCGAGATGATGTTCGCCGCGTCCGCAAGCGCTCGGGAAGCCTGCAGCTCACCATCGGCATGAATGATCTTGGCACGCTTCTCCCGCTCCGCTTCCGCCTGCTTGGCCATGGCCCGCTGCATCTCCGAGGGAAGGTCGACATGTTTGACCTCGACCATGGAGACCTTGATCCCCCAGGGATCCGTGTGTTTGTCCAAGATGGTCTGGAGCTCGTGGTTCAGCCGCTCTCGTTTGCTCAGCAGGTCGTCCAACTCCACCTGCCCGAGAACGGAACGGAGTGTGGTCTGGGCCAGCTGGGAGGTGGCGTAGTGGAACTGCTCGACCTCCACCACCGCCTTTAGCGGATCGATGACGCGGTAATAGACCACCGCGTTTACCTTCACCGATACGTTGTCGCGAGTGATGACGTCCTGAGGGGGCACATCGTGGACGATGGTCCGAAGCGACACCCGGACCATTCGGTCGATGAATGAGAAGACGATGGTAAGACCGGGTCCCTTCGGAAAGTGGATCAGTCGCCCCAAACGGAAGACCACCGCCCGTTCGTATTCGTTGAGGATCTTGATGCAGCTGATGAAGTAGAAAACAATGATGATGAATACCACCAGGAACGGAAAGGAGACCGTACCCGCTCCGGCCATGGAGTCCTCCTCGCGACGGGCCCCGCCTAGCGGCGGAGCTCTTCCACCTCGAGCATCATACTCTGAACCCGCACCACCTTCACCCGCCTTCCTCTCGCCACCGGCGACGCGCTCCTGGCATTCCAGATTTCACCGTGCACAAACACCTTCCCTTCGGGCTCCAGATCGGTTATCGCATTGCCCAACTCTCCCAGCAATCCCTCGCCGCCGGTGGTCACTCTCTGCCGGTGGGCCCAAATCACCCGGCGGGTCAGGAACGCCATCAGCAGTCCCGCGCCCGCCGCCACCGACCCCACGGTCCAGAGCGGGACACTGAGCCCTACCGCCTCGGGGCGACGAAACAGCATCAGGCTGCCCAGCGTCAGCGCCGCGATGCCGCCCGCCGTGAGGAGGCCGTGGCTGGGAACCTTCAGTTCCAGAATGAACAGCGCCACGCCCAGGACCACCAGGAGGAGACCCACATAGTTGATGGGAAGGATTTGGATGGCGTACGCGAAGCAAAGTAGGCAGAGAGCACCGAATACCCCTGGGAAGACCATCCCCGGGTGCGTGAATTCCACATAGAGGCCCAGGGCTCCCAGGATGAGCAGGAACAGCACATACTCCGGATCGGCGATGAAGGAAAGGAAGCGCTCTCGAGCGGACATGCGGACCTGTTCGACCCGTGCTCCACCGAGCTTCAATGTGACAACCTGTCCGGTGAAGCGACGGATGCTCTTCCCATCCAAGGCTCCCAGGATGGCCTTCTCGTTGGGAAGGACAAAGTCGATGAGCCCCCCCTTGAGAGCCTCCTTTTCGGTAAAAGAACGGCTCTGCCGAACCGCCTCCTCCGCCAGCGTGACATTCCGGCCGCGGTTCTGCGCCAACGTCCGGACCCATGCGGCCAGATCGCTTTCCGCTTTCTGGAGGAGAATTGCTCCCTGCCCCTTCCTATCCCCCGTGCCGCCGATCCCCACTGGATGCGCTGCTCCGAATCGCGTCCCCGGTGCCATGACTGCCACGTCCGCCGCCAGAGTGATGAAAAAACCGGCGGAGGCGGCGTGGGCGCCGGAGACGAATACGGCCACTGGCACGGGAGAGGAGGTGATAGCCTTCACCATATCCTGGGCGCTGCTCACCAGCCCCCCGGGAGTGTCCAACTTGACGATGACGAGAGCACACCGTTCGCGGGCGGCCCGCCGAAGGGAATCCTCCAGGTATTGGGCTGTGACGGGCTGGATTGCCTCAAAGAGCTCCACCGAGATGACCCGGGGCCGTGTCGCCGGGGAACCGCTGGATGGTGCGGGCCAGAGCAGGAGCCACAGAGTCGCCAGCAGCATCGAGGCGCGGTTGGCAGGAATTCGGCGAATGCAGCAATTCACGAGTCCTCCCGTCAGCGACCTTCGCCAGGGACAGGAAGATTCCGGCATTCCTGGAGACGCCGCAGTCCCTCGCGAATCTGCGTCTCCGCCACCGCGTAGGACATCCGAAGGTACCCCTCAGCCCCGAAGGCGGAGCCGGGCACGGTCGCTAGGCCCAATCCAAGAAGCAACCCCCTGGCGAGATCCACGGAGTTTACGAACCCGAATCGCTTCATGAATCCGCTAACATTGGGAAAGACATAGTAGGCTCCCTCCGGTCTGAGGCAACGGATTCCTTCAACCCTCGAGAGCTCTCCGACCATCAAATCGCGTCGCCTACGATACGCCTCCCGCATCGATCCGAGCACCGAAGGCGGCACCTGCAGAGCCGCCACCGCTCCCTTCATGGAGAAGGAGGCGGTGTGGCTGGCGTCGTGGGACTGGATCTTGATCATGGCACCGATGAGGCTGCGCGGTCCCAGGGCGTAGCCTACCCTCCAGCCGGTCATGGCGTAACTCTTCGAGAAGGATCCCACTATCACCAGCTGTTCCCTCATTCGCGGGGTCTCCCGGGCGAAGGAGGCGAAGGAGCCCTGCCCATAATGAAAGAACTCGTAGGTCTCGTCGGACACCATCAGCAGATCGTGCTTGCGAGCAAGCTCCGAGAAACGGGCGATTTCCTCACCTGGAATGACCGCCCCGGTGGGGTTGCAAGGTGAATTGAAGATGACTGCCCGTAGCGCTTCCGTGGCCAGGGCTCGCTCGAGAACCTCAGCGCGCGCCACGAACCCGTCCTCTTCCCGCGTGGGAAGGAAGAGGGGCTCCGCCCCGGCGAGTCGCACCTGGTCGGGAAAGGAAACCCAGTACGGAGCGAAGATGCCCACTCGGTCGCCGGGCTCGAACGCTGCCTGCGCCAGCAGGAAGAGCACGTTCTTACCGCCGCACCCGATCATCACCTCCTCGGGTCCGTAATCGGTCCCGTAGTCCCTCTGGTAGCGATCCGCCAGACCGGCGCGCAATTCGGGAATTCCGGCGGTGTCCACGTAATGGGTGAAATTCTCGTCCAAGGCCCGCTTCGCCGCGTCTTTGATCGGGCCTGGGGTGTTGAAGTCCGGCTCGCCCGGACCCAGATCGATGACGTCAATTCCGCTGCGGCGGACTCGTTCGGCATCGGCTTTGGCCTGCAGGGTGGCGGAGGGGGTCAGATCCCTCACCCGCGTTGACAACTTCATCCGCGCCTCCTTGGCTGAACCTTCCCGCGGGATGGGCGGCGGGAGCCTTTCAGCCGATTGCCCACCCGCGCACGCAGGCGGCGCTCCACCTCCGGCGGGACCAGTCCCGCCACACTTCCCCCTAACCTCACCACTTCCTTCACCAGACGGGAGGAAAGGTAAGAATAGGTCTCGCTGGGCATCATGAAGACCGTCTCGATGGAGGAGTCGAGCCGACGGTTCATGAGTGCCATCTGAAACTCATATTCGAAATCCGAAAGTGCCCGGAGGCCCCGGACGATGACTCGCGCGCCCCGGCGGTGCGCGTAGTCCACCAATAATCCGTCAAAGCTGTCCACCGTGACATTGGGAATCCCCGACGTGGCATTCACCAGGATACGCCGGCGCTCCTCCAGACTGAACAGCGCCTTCTTTTCCGGGTTGCGTAAGATTGCCACCACGATCCGATCGAAGAGCCGACTCCCTCGACGGATGATGTCCAGGTGCCCATGGGTGACCGGGTCGAATGAGCCAGGGTAGACCGCCAGCACCTTCACTGCCTCTCCTCCGCGGCGGAGACTGCCCCTGGGCCTACCGTCGGCGCTCCACCATCTCCGCGGCGTGGCGCAAGGTCAGTTCCGACACTCGATCGCCCCCGAGCATGCGGGCCACTTCCCGGACTGCCCCGCCCCGATCCAGGAGCTCCACCCCCACCTCGGCGCGTCCCTGTTGCATCCGTTTGGTAACACTCAGGTGGTGGTCGGCCAAGGAAGCGATCTGGGGAAGGTGCGTTACGCACAGGACCTGACCGCCGCGCGCGAGATCTCTCAGCTTCTTCCCCACCGCTTGCGCCACGCGGCCGCCAATCCCGGCATCCACCTCATCGAACACCCGGACTGTCCCTTCGCTCTCCCGCTTCAGGACAAGGTGGAAGGCGAGCATGATCCGCGAAATCTCCCCGCCCGATGCCGTGCGAGAGAGCGGCCGCAGCGGCTCCCCGGGATTGGCCCGAACCAGAAATTGCACGCGGTCCCACCCGCGAGCCGTACAGGCCACCGGGTGCGTGTCCCGAAGGACGGGGCTGTCAGGATCTTGCTCCGCGCCCAGCTCCACCCGAATCTCAGTCCCCGCCAGCGCCAACTCCGCGAACTGTTCCCCCACGGTCGCTTCCAGAGAGCGAGCTCCCTTTGCGCGACCGCGGGAAATCTCCGCTGCTTGACGGGCGCAGGCCTCCGCCAACTCGAAGACCTTCCCATGAAGTCCCTCGACCGAGTTTTCCGCTGAGGTGAGGGTCTCTTGTTCGTCTTCGCACTCTCGCTGAAAGGCGAGGACGGACTCCTCGTCGGGACCGTATTTGCGAAGCAGACCTTCCAGGAGTGCCAGCCTTGCCTCGATCTCGTCCAGGCGCCCGGGATTCTCTTCCTCGTCTCGACCCGCCCGCCGTAGGGCCTCTGCAAAATCCTTGAGGGCCAGCTTGGCCTCCTCAACCCGGGGCAGCGCTTCCGCAGCCTCGGGGATGAATCGCGCGAGTTCCCTTCCCGAGGCCAGAGCTTCTTCGAGCGCTCCCAGCGCCGAGGCGTCTCCCTCATAAAGCGCCTCCAGCCCGACGTGGGCCAGTTCCATAACTCTCTCGCGGTTGCGGAGTCGGAGCCTCTGCGCACGCAGCGATTCCATTTCTCCCTTCACGATTCCCGCCTGGCGGATCTCCTGCGACTGGAATCGAAGCAGATCCAGGCGCCGCGCCAGCTCCTGCTGGTCCCGCGCGAGGGATGCGAGCCGCTCTCGGGTCCGCCGGAGATCCTCCCAGAGTTCCCGCATGCGCTCCAGTGCCTGGAGGTGACCGCAGTACCGGTCCAACAGCGGGAGGTGCTCCGCCGTACGCAGCAACGTCTGTTGATCGTGCTGCCCATGAAGATCCACCAAAGCCTCTCCCAGCCCGCGAAGATCCGCGAGGGACGCCAGCTTCCCGCCGATGAACGACCGGCTTTTTCCCTCCGACAGGATTTCCCGGCGCAGGATCAACTCGTCTTCCTCAGGCTCCCATCCACGCTCCTGCAACAACGGCATAAGATCCTTGCGGCGTGAAAAGTCAAAGACCGCCTCCACCAGCGCGGAACTCTCTCCCGAGCGGATCAGGTCAGGCCCCGCCCGCTCTCCCAGGAGCAGTCCTAGCGAATCCACCAGGATGGACTTCCCGGCCCCGGTCTCTCCGGTGATCACTGTCAGTCCCTGGGAAAACTCGAGGGAAACTTCACGAAGGATGGCGAGGTTGCGGATTCGAAGGTATTTGATCATCCATCACGCGGGGGAGGGGATCGACTTCCGCGCGCGGATGGTAGCACCCACCCTCCACCGAGTCAAGCCATTCCAAGAATGGAGGCGATCGCCTATCTCTTTTCCTGTCGTGGCTTTGACTTGGAGATCTGCCTGTGGTATTTTCCCCTTCGCTGGGTCGGAATTCCCCGCGCGGGTGGCCATCCCCGGTCGGCCCCTGCCAGTTGATACTCAGTCCTCAGCTCAACGCCGTCACGGAGGGTTCTTTGACTGTTTCGTGTCACCCCTTTGGGTTCATCCTCCTCCAGGGTTTCCAGGGCGACATCTTCCACCTCATTGCAGGCTCCAGCAGGGTGGCCCAAACGGTGCTGGGAATCCTGCTGCTCTTCTCGGTCCTGGCGCTTTCCGTCATGATCGACCGATATCGCCTCTACCGCCGCGCCTGGCGGAACAGTCTCGCGTTCCTCCAGGTCATGGACCAAGTGCGCAACCTCGCCGAACTGAGAGAACGCTGTGATCGATTCACCGGCAGTCCGCTCGTGGTGCTGTTCAAGGCGGCATTTCGCGAGCTGACCTCCCAGTTCCTCGGAGGCGACGATCGCCGCTTTCCCTCAGCGGCGGGAATGGGCTCCGAGACGCAACCGACGAAAAGCCTCGAAAGAATCCGCCGGGCACTGGATCGGGCAGCGCTGGCGGAGAGTGATCGTCTGGAGGCCTATCTCCCTGTGCTGGCAACCACCGGATCGGTGACACCCTTCGTGGGTCTTTTCGGCACCGTCTGGGGGATCATGAACGCGTTCACCCGTATTGGGGCCCAGGGCTCCGCCAGCCTCGCCGCCGTGGCGCCAGGGATTTCCGAGGCTCTTATCACCACGGCCGCCGGTCTGGTACCGGCCATCTCTGCCGTCATCGCCTATAACTACTTTCTTGGGCGACTGAGGGTGCTGAACTCGCTCATGGATGAGTTCATTCTGCGCTTCATCAGCATTGCCGAACTGCATTTGGAGACCGCCTCGGTCCCCGGTGCAGTAGAAGCCGGCAAGCGGAGGCTGTAGTCATGGCTTTTGCCTCTGCCCCATCATCAGGAGGGCGACGTGGCCGCCGGATGGCCATGTCGGACATAAACGTCACTCCGCTGGTGGACGTGGTGCTGGTTCTCTTGATCATCTTCATGGTGACCGCTCCCATGATGCAGCGGGGTGTGGATGTGCGTCTTCCCCGAGTGGAGTCGGCTGCCGACGCGGAGGAACAGCGCCTTGTGGTAACGGTGGGAAGGGACCAGCGGGTCTATCTCAACGACCAGGTGGTGGGCCTAAGTTTGGTGGGGGAAAAGGTCCGGGACCTCTCCAAGAGTACCGGCATCGACTTCGTGTTCCTCCGCGCGGACCGCGAGGTGCCCTATGGCCGCGTCATGCTGGTCATGGACGCCATCAAGAAGGCCGGAGTCGAGAAGGTCGGCCTGGTGACCGAGCCGGGCCCATCTCCCCGGAGCGCGCGGTGACGGTAGTTCGACTGACGTTGCAAAGTCCGCGCGGGCTACTGCTGCACTGGGTCTCCCTGGTGGGAACGTCTCTTCTTCTCCACCTGGGCCTCCTTGTCGGGATCATCGTCCTGCCCCGCGTATTCCGGCCCTCGGTGAAGTTTCCAGATGTCTACACGGTCAATTTAGTCTCGCTCCCCGCGGGCGCCCCCGGGCCAAGCACCTCTGCACCGCCCTCGGAGAAGTTGCTGTCCCCGGCTCCTCCGGCCTCAGCACCCAAGGCAGCTTCCAAGCCCGTTCCCACTCCGCCCCCGACTCGTCCCCCCCTGAAGATAAAGCCTGCCATCAAGATCCCCGTGAAGCCGATCACCAAGCCGGCCAAGCCCAAGGTGACCAGCAAGGCGCAGACCTCCGCCAAGAGTAGCCCCGAGGAGACGAAGGCCGAGCCCGCCTCAAAGCCGAGCGACGCGAAGGACCAGGCAGCGACTCAGGAGGGGAAGGTCGAGGCCGGCGGGGGCGCTTCCGCCACTCCCGCAACAGGGCTCGCCAGCGGTGGAAGTGGCTCGATGCCTGGAGCTCAAGGAGGAGGCGGGGCGGGAGGACTGTTGGATGACGCAACCTTCCAATACGGGTGGTACCTGTCCAACATGAGCTCGATCTTTTCGAGAAACTGGACCCGACCCATCAAGCCCGATCTGGCTCAGGCGATGCGCGCGGTGGTCCACTTCCGAATCCAGAAGGACGGGCGACTCGCCGACATCGTCCTGGAGCAGTCCAGCGGGGACACTACCCTGGACCGCTCGGCGATCCGCGCCGTACAGGATTCCAATCCTCTTCCCCCCCTTCCTTATCAATACGGGAAGGACTCTTTGGGAGTCCATTTCTATTTCGATCTCGTCCCCGACTGAGCGGGACATCTTCTGGGAGCCCTCAAGCTTGAGACGATTCAGGATAGCTGCTGTTGTTTTTCTGATCACTCTGGCCTCGGGGCGGGGGGGAATTCCCCAGACCGGGGACATCATCCTAGGGATTTCCGAGACCGGGGCACGCCGCATTCCTGTGGCGCTGCCCGATTTCCAAGCGGCTTCGTCGGCGGGAACGCAACGGGCCGCGGGGACCATCACGCAGACGCTCCGCGACGACCTGGCCTTTTCCGGCTATTTCAGCGTGGTCAAGCCGGCACTCTATTCCGACATCACCGGCTACTCGGAGAAGCGAGTCCTATACAAAGACTGGCTGGGAATAGGAGCCGAATCGGTGGTGCTGGGCAAGGTGCTGGAGGAGTCGGGAAAGATCGCGGTGGAGGGGCGCCTCTATGACAATCACCAAGAGCAGCTCGTGATGGGGCGGCGCTACCGAGCGGAGCCGGACGCCGCCCGCAACATTGCCCACCGACTCGCCAACGAGATCGTCCGGCAGTTCACCGGCCAGGCCGGGATCTTCCAGACGCGAATCACCTTCGTCTCCCAGGTGGGACGCGGCAAGGAAATCTTTGTCATGGATTACGATGGCGAACGTATCAAGAGGTTGACCAACAATGGAAGCCTGAACTTGAACCCAGCCTGGTCTCCCGACGGTAACGAGATTGCCTTTCTGTCGTACCGCTCCGGTCGGCCGGAGCTCGTGATCCTCTCCAGCGGCGGGGAGCTCCGCAAGGCGTTCCCTCAGCAGCGGGGAGAACTGAACTTGGCTCCCGACTGGTCACCCGACGGGAAGCGCATCGCCTTTGCCGGGAGTCGAGACGGGAACGCCGAGATCTTCATTCTGCGGCTCTCCGACGGACAGCTCTCCCGACTCACCAACAATCCGGCGCTGGACACCTCTCCCTCCTGGTCCCCCACAGGCAAGGAGATTGCCTTCGTTTCGGATCGGAGCGGCTCCCCGCAGATTTACCTCATGGACGCCGAGGGAAGCAATGTGCGTCGGCTTACCTATGAAGGCTCCTGGAACGATCTTCCTGCCTGGTCCCCGAAAGGGGACAAGATCGCATTCTGCTCCCGTCAAGAGGGCCACTTCGACCTTTACGTGCGCGAGCTGGCCACGCAAAAGACCACCCGACTGACCTACGGGCCTTCCAACAGCGAGGATCCCCGCTGGTCCCCTGATGGCCGACACATGGTGTTTACCACGGATCGGAGCGGAAACTATGACATCTATGAGATGCTTTCCGACGGAACCGAGATTCGTCGCGTCACGAAGGGAGGGCGCAGCATCAATCCTGATTGGTCGCGTTGAGACGCCGGCCCTCCCCAGGTTTACCGGGTGTCCTGTGCTATAATCTCGCGCCTCGAACCCCTTCAGGGATCGTTGGCACGTTTTGAATTCGGTCTCGGGAAACCCAGAAGTCTCTTCGACCCGCCAGTCGTACCGAATCCTTCTGGAGGAATCTGATGTCGAAGTGGTGTCAAAGAGCGCCCCTTGCCCTGATCCTGTTACCCTTGCTGGTGCTCGTGGTGGGCTGTCCCAAGAAACCACGCCCCGAGATACCGGAAACTACGCCGCCCAAGACCACCGATAAAGCCCCCGCCGCTGAAGAAGTCAAGGAATCACCCTTCGCCAAGACTCCGGAATCGTCCGAATCGTCTCTGGAAGACCAGATGAGCGATGAGATCCGGCGTCTCAATGAGCAAAAACCGCTGGGAAGCGTCTACTTCGACTTCGACAAGGCCGATCTGAGACAGGACGCCCTCGAGCAGCTGCAGCGGAACGCGGAATGGTTGAAGTCCCATGCCGTCTATCGGGTCCGGATCGAGGGGAACTGCGACGAGCGAGGGACCACCGAATACAACCTGGCCCTGGGTGACCGCCGCGCTGCCACGGTGAAGAACTACCTGGTGAAGGCCGGCCTCGACGGGGGACGCTTCGAGACCATCAGCTACGGTGAAGAACACCCGGTGGATCCTGGGCACGGCGAGGAGGCGTGGAAAAAGAACCGCCGCGCCGACTTCACCATCACCGGGAAAGCTGCGAGGTAGGAAGTGCACCCCGGATCACGGTTGCGACCCCTCGTCTGGATCTTGGGGGTGTTGCTGCCTGCCGTGGGCTGTGCCACGACCCACACGCCGGATCTCACGGCCGACGTCGCCACGCTGAACAGCCGCGTGTCGCAGCTCCAGAAGGAACTGGAGGAGAGCCTCGCCTCCACACAACCCGGCTCCACCGCTTCCAGGGCGAGCCCGGGAGCTGCAGTCCCCGGCACCGATCTGGCCGCGCTGGACGCCCGCATCGCCTCGCTGGAGACGGAAATCGCCGCCGTTCGCCAGCGCCTCGACGATTCGCTGGCACGGATGGATTCTCTGTCGCAGGATCTTCAAGCCACGCGGGAGATGGCCATGCGGGTCCAGGCGCCTCGGATGTCCCCGACCCAGCCTCCCCCGGGTGATGGCGAAGAGCCGAGCCCCATGGCGTCCGAGGGATCCTCCACCGGACTGGAAGATCGTCCGGGACCCGAGGCTTCGCTCGAAGACATCTTCAGCGCCGCCTACGCAGACTATGCCAAAGGGAACTACCCTCTGGCGCTGGCCGGCTTCCAGGAATTCCTGAAGAGGTATCCGACCAGCGAGCTGGCGGACAATGCACAATTTTGGATCGCCGAGTCGTCCTACGCCCAGGGAGATTTCCTGACCGCCGAGGCGCAGTACAGGCTGGTGGTAGAGAAGTATCCCAAGGGCGACCGTGTTCCGGCGGCGCTCCTCAAGCGCGGGCTATGCCTCATGGCGCTCGACCGAAAGGCAGACGGGGTGGTTGTTTTGCAGCATCTCATCCAGACCTTCCCGACCAGCGACGAAGCCTCTCTGGCGCGGCAGCGGTTGGAAGAAATGGGTGTCAAACCTTAACGAGACAGGGAGAAGGATTTGGCCAATACCAAGAGCGCGATCAAGAACATTCGCAAGAACGAGCGCCGCCGGGCGGTGAACAAAGCCCGCAAGGCTACGCTGAGGACCCAGATCAAGAAGCTCCGGACCCTGGTCAAAGCCAAGAATACGGAGGCGGCCGCCAAGGAGCTGGTGACGACCGTCTCCGTCATCGACCGTTCCATCCGGAAGGGAATACTGCATAAGAACACCGCCGGACGGTACAAGTCCCGACTCACACGATCGGTGCGGAGTCTTTCCGCCCCCCGTGCTTGACTGGCTGCTCGGAAGACCTACCCTTTGATGACACCTGCGGGAACCAGCCGGGCAACCTTCTTAGAGAGACCCGCGCGGTCACAGACATCCACCACTCGGGCGACATCTTTATACGCCTCCGGCATCTCCTCTAAAAGGGTCATTCTTCCCTCGGAGCGAACGACGATGCCCCGGTCCGCCAGTTCACGCACCAGGGAGCGATGCCGGCCCGCCTTGCGGGCGGCGGCGCGACTGAGAACACGGCCGGCTCCGTGGCAGGTGGAACCGAACGTTTCCTTATAAGCCCTTTCCGTTCCCACCAACACGTAGGAATACCGCCCCATGTCACCGGGGATGAGCACGGGTTGGCCCACTGCTCGGTAAGCGGCCGGGGTCTCCGGGTGCCCGGGCGGGAACGCCCGGGTCGCTCCCTTGCGGTGAACGCAGAGGCGGCGCTTCCTTCCGTCCACTTCGTGCTCTTCCATCTTGGCTATGTTGTGGCAGACATCGTAGACCACTGAAAGCCCCGCCTCCCGCGGGCTCAGCCCCAGGACCTCCTCGAAGATGCGGCGGACGAACGCGGTGATCACCTGCCGGTTGGCGAAGGCGAAATTTGCCGCCGCCGACATGGCCCGGAGGTAACGCTCGCCTTCTTCGGAGACCAGAGGTGCACAGCACAGTTGGCGGTCGGGAAGGAGGATGCCGTACTTGTCGGCGGCGCGGAGCATCGCCGCGATGAAATCATCGCACACCTGATAGCCAAGGCCTCGGGATCCCGTGTGGATGATCACGGTGATGGCGTCTTGCTCGAGCCTCAGGGCGCGGGCGGCCTTTTCATCATAAATATCGGCCACGTACCCGATTTCCACGAAATGGTTACCGGAGCCCAACGTGCCGAGCTGATTGCGCCCGCGCTCCACGGCCCGGTCCGAGACCTCCTCGGGATCGGCTCCGCCGATCCGACCTCCCGCTTCGATGGCGTCGAGATCGGCGCCCAGGCCAAATCCTTGGGAGATGGCCCAGGAGGCGCCCTTCAACAGCACCTCCCGCAACTCTTTCGCTTCTAAGCGCAAGTCCTTCCGGTGGGATCCCACTCCCGATGGAACGTTTCGGAAGAGGCTCTCCACCAAATCTTTCATCCGGGGCTTGACGGCTTCGCGGCTCAGACCTGAGCGCAGCAGGCGCACCCCTCAATTGATGTCGTACCCGACTCCACCCGGAGAGACGACCCCTTCCTCAGCATCGAAGGCGGCCACGCCCCCGATGGGAAACCCGTAGCCCCAGTGAATGTCGGGCATGGCATAGGAAGCCCGCACGATGCCCGGCAATTGGGCGACGTTGGCAACCTGGACGAGGCTCATGTCGTCGATCATCGTCTCCATCATCGCCGCATCGGCGTAAACGATTCCCGGAACCCTCATCCCCGGCAAGGGCCCCACCTGAAAGCGGCACTCATCGATCTGCTTCACTGGGGGTCGCCGATTTTCGCTCATCGTCTTCTCTCCCCTTAGACGTCGAATAGAACGCGGGCGACGAGGTTTTGCGGCCCGGGTTCGATGCAAAGCATGTGATAGGTGGCGGCCTTGAGTCCCGTGCGCGGCACGTGACGGGTCGCTTCGAAGGCTTCGCCGAGAAGCACCGCCCGCAACCGGAAAGCACCATCGATCTCCACCTCCACTCGTTTCCAGAGAAATTCCTCCACCTCCCTGAGGAAGATCAGTTCGTTGAGCCAGCGCACCAGCAGGATCTCGCGATCCCGCTCGTCGAGCAGCACTTCCCGGTAGAGTGTCTCGGCCACCGGAGCCGGATCGTACAGAAGATCGGCCAGTGCCGCGCCGGCGCGGGCGAACAGCTCCGCCAAGTCTGCGGCCCGCACCTCGATTCCAAGATCCGCCGTATGCTCCAGCAAGCGGTACTCGACCGGTGACTCGCAGCAGGCCTTCATGGGGTTTTCTGCCTCCCTCCCGGCCCGCTCCGCGGCGCGTCGGCGGGTGAAAAATCCACCCGGCGCTGCGGCTCATTGACTCGATCCAGGCGCACCCGGAACGGGGCCCCCATCCGGTAGACAATGCCAGCCCTCTCCCCCCTGAGGATCTGCTTCCGCTCCTCAAAATGGTAGCGGTCCCTGGGCAGAGTCGAGAGGTGGACCAGCCCCTCCACGAACACTTCGGGAATCTCCACGAAGAATCCGAAAGGGGCGATGGAGGAGATGAAGCCGTTGAAGATCTCTCCCACGCGCTGCGCCATGTAGGCCAGCTTCCTCCATTCCACCACCTCCCACTCCGCCTCGTCGGCCGTCCTCTCGGTGCGGGAAGACTGGAGAGCGATGGGGGGAAGGATCCCTCGCAGCCTTTCCATCCGCTCTTCATCCAGCCGGCCCGAGCGCAGCACCTTCTTGAGAATCCGATGAACCATCAAGTCGGGATAGCGACGAATAGGCGATGTGAAGTGGGTGTACGTGGAGGTGCCCAGTCCGAAATGAAGGCCCCGTTCGGCGCTGTAACGAGCCAGCTTCATCGCCCGGAGCATCGCCCGCGAGAGAAACCGGAACTCGGGCTTTCCTTCCAGCCGATCCAGGGCCTCCTGAAAGTGGAAGGGCTGGAGAGCCTCGTAGGGCTCCGGAAGCCGAAGGCCGAAGGCCGCGAGAAGTTCGTTGAGACGGGCGATCTTGATCGGGTCCGGCCGCTCGTGGACCCGATAGAGCGAAGGCACCCGAAGCGACAATAGGTGGCCCGCCACCGCCTCGTTGGCCGCCAGCATGAACTCCTCGATGATGCGGTGGGCCACGTTGCGTACCAGCGGCGCGATCCCCAGCGTCTCTCCCTGCACGTCGAGCAGAATCTCCGGCTCCGGAAGATCGAAGTCGATGCTCCCCCGCTGGCGACGCCTCGCGTTGAGGACCCTGCAGAGCTCCTCCATCAGCCGGAACTGTTCTACCAGGGGGGCATACCGCCGAAGGGCCTCCGGGTCCGAGGTCTCCAGAATCTTCGCCACGTCGGTGTAAGTCATCCGCGCACTGCTGCGGATGGCGCTCTCGGCGAAACGGGCCTGAAGAATCCGGCCGCCAGGATCGATGTCCAGGATCACCGAGAGGGTCAACCGATCCAAGCCGGGCTTCAGAGAGCACAGGTCGCTGGAGAGCTCCGGCGGAAGCATGGGAATGGCTGTCCCGGGAAAGTAAACGCTGGTTCCTCGCGCCAGCGCCTCCGCATCCAGCTCCGATCCCTCGCGGACGTAATGAGCCACGTCGGCGATGTGAACTCCGAGACGATAGTTTCCGCCCGGCAGCCGTTCCACCAGCACGGCATCGTCGAAATCCATGGCCGTCTCGCCATCGATGGTGACGATAGGGAGACTCCTGAAATCCTCTCGCTCGGAGATCGCATCCGGCGGGACTGGATTCGGCCAACGCCCGGCTTCCCGGAGAGCTTCTTCTGGGAACGCCTCGCGAAGTTCGTACTTCCGGATTACCGTGCGCAGGTCCATCCCCGGCTCGTCGGGATAGCCCAACACCTCCACTACGCGACCCCGCGCCGGGTGCCGCGACGAGGGGGGCTGCATCACCTCCACTCCCACCACCTGCCCGTCGCGCGCCCGGGAGGTTTCCCCCCGGCCGATGAAAATGCCCGCAGCGTAGGTTCGGTCATAGGCCTCCACCTGGTCTCCCTCCGGCCCGCTCCGAAAGATCCCCATGACCCGACGCCGTGAGGGCTCCACCAGCCGCACGATGACCGCTTCGTCTCTTCCGCGGCCGCGCCGGTGCACCACCCGCGCTTGTACCCGATCGCCGTGAAAGATCGAATCCAGGTTTCGCGGGTGGAGATAGAGGTCCTCCGAGCCTGAGTCGGGAACCAGGAAGCCGAACCCGTCCGGGTGACGCTGGACGCGACCAGTTACCAGTCCCTGCTGTCTGGGAAGACCGTATTGAGTCTTCCCCATTCGGACGATTTCCCCTTTCTCCACCAGCTCCCGGACCAGACGTTTGAAGGTCATGCGGTGGCGCTTGTCCACCTTGAGCCGACGGAGCAACTCCCGGAGGCTCACGGGAGCCACATCGGGTCGACTCAGGGCCTCGAGGAGCTCTTGTCGTCCGGGGAGGGGAGCTTCGTCTGCGGCGTGAGGATGTCTTCGGGATCGCGTCAAGAGCTGATCCTCTCTAGTCTCTGCTGCAATTTTAGCACCCCGCGCGCTGCAAGTCGGTTGCGCGGGGAAGAGGTTTTGTTGTACAAGAATGTGCCTTTTCGCCTGAGAAGAGCACCGACGTGGGCCGAAGTGGTGAAATTGGCAAACACGCTAGATTCAGGGTCTAGTGCCCGCAAGGGCTTCGGGGTTCGAGTCCCCGCTTCGGCACCATTCTTCCTTCCAGCCGCCAGGGTTTTCCGCGGAGAGCGTGCCGCATAGTCTCGTCCCTCCTCCTGTCTTCTGTTGAACCCTGCCGCGCGATTGCAGTAGACTCTTTCGTGAACGGTTCCGTTTGCGAGGTGCCGATATGGTTCAGTGGAGTGAGAAAGATCTAGAAGAGTTTTCCGCGCTCATTAAGCGGGAGCGCGAGGCGCTGAACGAGTTCGAGCACCTGATGCGCCTGGTGCGTGATCAGTCGGAATCCCTGGAGAACATCCAGCCCCGCATCCAGGAGCTCCTCAAGACCGTCAGCGACACCACCTCGCGGCTACAGCGGTTCCTGCAGTCCTGAGCGCTGCAGTCCCTGGGCTCAATGTTCCCTGAGGAACGCCTTCACCGCGGTCTCCGCCTCATCACGCGTCCAGAAGGCTTCCCGGAAGACCGCTTCGGCCGAGCCCTCCGTCCGTGGAAGCTGGAACAGTCGGATGTAGATGGCTCCTCGGTACTCGGTCTGGATTACCTCGTAGGTGTTGCCCCCCCTTGTGCTTACCTGCCGGTGGCGCGTCACGCCCCCTCCCAGTTCGGTTTCCGTCGCTTTCGCCGGTGGCCCTTTCGGAACTGTGCGTTGAGGGTCGGGCGGAGCTTCAGCGTGTGCCACGGAGGATGCCACCGGGGCTGCCGGCCTCAGGAACTCGAGGCCCATGCCTCCCCGCAGGCTCCGGCGGAAGGCTGGCGGCAGCTCTTTCGACCACCGCACTACTCCGCGTACGGTCACGGTCTTTTCCGGATATTCGATCTGCAGCGTCAAGACCGTGTGGGGTGGATAGATGACACTGGTTTGGAGGTAGATGCCGCTCTCCGAAACATCCTGGGAGTAGCCGTTGTGGGCTAGATCGCCGTGCCCGAATCGCACGACGCAGCGCTTCTTGACGCGATCGTGACGGCGCCGCTCGACCGCTTTTCTCTCGCTCATTTTTCTTCCAAAAAAATCTTGACCGTGCGTCGCTGCGGGTGCATATTCGTCGCCTGGGAATCCTCCTCATTCTTCCGAGGTACCGGCGCCGTGACGCTCTTCTGTCTCGCAGAGAATCTGTCTATGCGTGTAGGCCGGGATGGCGTGTGGATCTGGGCACCCTCGGTTTCCCCTCGTCCCATCCACCTGGACGCCCGGACGCTCGCTGAGATGGGGCTGCGACTGGCGGTCGCTCTGGGGGAAGGCTCCGCACCCCCCGCGCTCGCGACTAGTCCGCGTCCTTCGGATCAGAGCCGAAACGCTTGAGCCAATACTCCAACTCTTCCGAAGACGAGGTAGCGGGCTTTTCTTCGTGGCGTCTCACGCCCTTCGGGCCGATGCGCTTCAGGCGACGCAGAAACGTCTCGGAGGAAATCCATCGCACACCCTCGGCTCGAGCGACGCGGCCGATGTCCTTCTTGTCCGACGTGACGACCGAGAGGGACCCCCGCTTCGGCTCCCTCTCGATGATTTCCAGAATCACCTGATCGGCTGTCCGGGGCCCCCGGGAAAACCTCACTTGGATGCCGGGCCGGCCGGGAGGATTTCGACGGTCTCTGGCCCCCTGCCCGTCGAAGACCACGAGGATTTCCATCTCCGCGGTCCGGTAGGCAGCAATGCGATCGAGAAGTTCTTCTCTGGCCTCCTCCAGGCTTCGCTCCGCTAAGTTCTTCAGGACGCCGTCCTTGTACAAGAGGTTGTATCCGTCGATGAGAATCTTTTCCATGATCGTCGCCTTATAGCATGCGGCTCCCGGCCCCGCAAGCGCCGGAGGATTTGACTGATGACAAGGCGCTCCCTTACAATCAAGCCTCTGTGCAAGGGGAGGGATCCTTGGCGGAACGGAAAGCGAATCGAGCAAAGAGCGGTGCCACCCAGGCGACGGGACGGAAAGAACCAGCCGCCAATTTGATCCCCGCAAACCCCCTGAGCGCCCGAGAGGCGCTCATTCAAGTCGCTCTACTTATCGGCATCCCTCTGATCCTGCTGCTGCTGGCCCGTATTCTCCTCCACCAGTTCCTTCCCTCCCTGGGCTATTAGAGGCCCACCGCAAGAAGCGACGACCCGCCACAAGAGATTTCTTGACACCGCCGGAATCGATTGATTAGCATGGCTGGGCCCGCCGCGCCTCATGCGGCATCCTCCGGAGGCTCTCCGTGCCCCAGGAACCCGCTGCCGCTTCGGTGCCTCAAACGGACGAGTTTTCCCGGGAGAAGCTCGTGGCTCACTTCAAGGATGGTGTGGTGTCCCGTGGTTTCTCCCGCGACTTCCAACCCGAGCAAGAGATCTTCCACCTGATGTCGGATGAGGAAGGCATCACTTCTTCTCGCAGAATTCATCGGGAGCAGCTCAAGGCTCTCTTTCAGGTGAAGACCTGGGGCAAGCCGGGCGGCCACGCCGACCGCCGGAAAGAGTTTCCCGCCGAGCCCTCTCAGTGGCCGGCTCCTCGCACCATCGTGGAGTTTTACGACGGCGAAGAGATCTGGGGCTACAGCGAAGGATACCACTCGGGGGTTCCCGCCTTTTTCATGCTCCCCGCGGATCCCGAGGACAACAATGCCAGGATCTTCGTGGTACGGTCCTCCCTGGTGAAGATCCATCTCCTTGACCACTAGGTTCGAGATTCGACCCCGCCTCGGGCCTCCGACCCGTATCTTTCTCCTGCTGGTTCTGTGCTCGTCTCTCTCCTCGCAATCAAGGTCTGCCGATTATGTGCGAGGGTTTGAAGCCCTGCTTCATTACCGTCTTCCGGGAGGAGGCGAGGAGACGACCCGCGTATCGGACCTGCATTTTGTCTATTACGAGAGGCGGTTTTCCCAGAAGTCCACTGGCTTCGGGAAGCCCGGGAAGATGGCAATCCATGACCGGCCCCATGCGATTCAGGCAGTTCAGAACGAGGACTTCAAGAAGCTCAAATTCAAGAAGCTCGTGAAGATCCAACTGGAGTACCGGCAGGAAGAGGGGAAGCGTCTGCTCTATCTGGTAGCCACCCGGCAAGGGAAGAAAGGAAATGAGGAGGTGGCCTGGCCTGCCCACAGCCTGAGAAACTTCAGCGTCGCCGAACTCCCCCATTTCCGAGCCAAGCTGGATGGAAAACTGGTGGACATCCTCCTGCCGCCCTTGGTCCAAACCGACGCTCCCGAGGGGAGCCTCCTTGTCCGCA
>Ga0066710_100000542_pt1 | contig 23463 bp, 19 predicted proteins | sample GraSoiAngelo_159_FD_79666 | JGI IMG/M metagenome (GOLD analysis project Ga0066710, IMG submission 79666) | Grasslands soil microbial communities from the Angelo Coastal Reserve, California, USA - 14_1009_16_40cm | ecosystem: Environmental > Terrestrial > Soil > Grasslands | place: USA...
ATAAGCGTTGCACCGCGGGGCGGGCGTGGTCAGTTGGCAACTCCAGAACCGGAAGGGGCCCGTCCAACCGATGTGACCAGTATTCCCGCGACTCGTTCTGTTGTGCACTCCCCAGCGCTTCACGCTGCCAGCGCGCGAAGTCGGAATACTGCAATCGCAGCTCGGGAAGTGCAGAAGGCTGGCCCGCGAGCAACGCGTTGTAGAGTGACACGAGTTCCGGTAGGAAGACGCGATAGATGGAGAATCCGTCAAAAACAATATGGTGCAGGAAGATATACAGACGGTATTCTTCTTCACCGAGGCGAACGAGCATGGTGCGAAGGAGCGGCCCGCGCTCCATATCAAAAGGAGTTCTCGCCTCGTTCCGTGCGCAACGTAGCGCCTCTGTTTCTCGTTGCACCGGCGTGAGATTCCGCAGGTCTACCACCGCCACGCTTGGCTCATAAGCCGGGCCAACGATCTGCATCGGCTGTCCATCGATCACTTTGAACGCCGTACGCCAAGCCTCATGGCGGCGGATAATCTCAGCGAGGCTGCGCTTAAGTGTTGGCACATCCAACGGTCCACGGCGGTAGACCGTCACGGATTCGTTATAAAGATCTTTGGCAAACTGGCAGTGCAGCCAAACCTGTTCCTGGGCAAAAGAAAGTGGAGCCGGACCTTGCTCGGAACGGCGCACGGCTGCCGGCACCTCCGGTTTAGCCGAGGTCCGAGATTGAAGGTACTTACGGATCCGATCTTGTTTCGCCCCGGATTCTTGAACTTCATGCGGACAACGGCCTTGAGAGCTCGCAGGCGTTGCCTGAACGAAGCTCAATTCCCGCGGCTGCGCGGAGAATTCTTCTCGTGACTGAGCACCGAATTTCACTTTCAGAGACTTAAGCCCACGCAAACCCAAATTCGAGCGCCACTCAACCGACTGGGGCACCAGAGCCAGATTCGACAACCGTCGCAGCAGAGCACCGAATACGACTTGCCCTTCCACGCGCGCCAGGGGTGCGCCAAAACAGAAGTGCGCCGCATAGCCGAAAGCCAGGTGACGGTTATCTTTTCGCGTGATGTCGAAGCGGTCAGGATCAGGGAAGCGCTCTGGGTCGCGATTCGCCGCCGCCATGACTGCGATCACAGCCTGACGTTTCTGGATCAGCTTGCCACCCATTTCCCGGTCCGACGGACACATCCGCGCCGTATGCTGGCTGGGGCTTTCGTAGCGAAGCATTTCCTCGACCGCAGACGGGATCAGGGACAAATCGCTCCGCAATCTCCCCATCTCTGCGGGATTGCGCAGCAACGTGAGTACGCCATTTCCAATCAAGTTCGTGGTAGTTTCCTGCCCACCCACCATGGTCACAATGCAGTTCGCGATCACTTCTTCTTCGGTGAGCTGGTCCCCGTCGCTCTCCGCGGTCAGCAGCGAGTGAATCAATCCCTCGCGCGGATTCTCGCGCTGCTGCCGGATGGCATCCTGAAAGTAAGCGGTGAGATTCGCGACCGCTTTCAGCACGCGCGGGTAACGTTCCGGGTTGTGCTGGAAATTGCCCAGCATCTCGGCGAAATCCGCGGACCATGACTTCAACTTGGAATGATCGCTGGTGGGAACACCCAGCAACTCAGCGGTTACGATCGCGGGCAGCGACTCCGCGATATCCGCGATCACATCCATCTCGCCTTTCGATTGAACTTTATCCAGTAGACCGTTAACGATGGCCTCGATGTGCTCGCGCAGCGCTTCAACTCGCGCCGGAGTGAAGGCCTTGGACGACAAGCCGCGCAAACGCGTATGCGCAGGCGCGTCCATAAATAACATCTGCTTCACCATCACCCGAGCAATAGGACTGAGTGATGACAGCCCCATCTCATTGAGTTGTTCAGGAGTCGGCGTGCGATCAGCCGAGAAGTTAAGAAGGACCTCCATTACGTCGGGATAGCGCGTGACCACCCAAGCGTGAAGAAAGGGATCCCAATGCACCGGATCCTCGGACCGCAGACGACGGAAAAGCGGATAGGGATTCGCCAACACCTCCGGATCGAGGAGGTGATACAGGCTCAGGGCTGCTTCAGCGTTGTCCAGCCTTGGCGGGGTTTTTGTGCTAGACGACACTTCTGTTGTGGTCTCCCGAGAGCTCAATCCTGGTTGCGTCTTCGATTTTGGCGAGAATGAGGTCCTCAATTTCGGCGGACATCTCGGCCACGGTGGGATGATCGAACAACTTCAGAAGCGTGAGATCGACACCAAATCTCTCGCTGACTCGCGCGATGACTTGGGTTCCCAACAAAGAGTGTCCACCCAGGTGAAAGAAGTTGTCGTTCACGCCGACCCGATCCAGCTTCAACAAAGGAGCCAGAATTTTCACGAGCTCCTCTTCCACCAGAGTCCGCGGCCCGACATAGGCCTGGCCTTGCAGCCTGTTTCCGTTGGGAAAGGGCAGGGCTGCGCGATCCACCTTGCCATTTTCCGTCACTGGCACGCTTGCGATGGGCACGAAAGCCGCCGGCATCATGTAATCGGGCAAGCGGTGCAGGAGATGCTCACGAAGCTCTCCGGCATCCACGGTCGCATCGGGAGACAGCACCATGTATGCTACTAATTCTTTTTCGCCGGGCATCTCTTCCCGGGCAACCACGACGCAGGTTCGCACAGCGGGGTGCTGACCCAGCACGGTAGCAATCTCACCCGGTTCGACGCGATAGCCGCGAATCTTCACTTGCTCGTCGACGCGCCCCAGGAACGCGATCTGACCGTCGGGCAACCAGCGAGCCAGGTCTCCTGTGCGGTACAGGCGAGCTCCAGGCACGGCGCTGAAAGAATTTTGAACAAAGCGCTCCGCGGTCAAGTCGGGACGGTTTCTGTACCCGCGTGCGAGACTCGCGCCCCCGATGTAGATTTCTCCCGCAGTACCTTCCGGCACTGGCTGCCCGCGATCGTCGAGGATGTACACGTCCACGCCATCGATAGGACGACCGATCGGTGGAGGCTGCTGAACCGAACTGCTCGGCGGCACAACTCCCGAAGTAGTCACCACCGTGCATTCGGTTGGACCGTAATTATTCACCAACACAAATGGCAGCCGCGACGACGGATACATTTTCAGCGTGTCGGCACCTGTGAGCAGGAAGTGCAGAGACGTTTCTTTCGGCCACTCGAGCTGCAGCAAATTCTCTGCCATTGCCGTCGGGACAAAGCTGATGGTGATGCGCTGCGATACGATCCAGTCGCGCAAAGCGCTCGCATGGTTTCGAACGTTGTCTTCCACCAGATGCAAGCTGGCCCCGGAAGCAAGGTAAGGCCAGATCTCCCAAACCGCGGCGTCGAAGCCCAGCGCCGCCAGGGCACTGGCACGATCGGCGTAGGTCACTTGAAACGCTCGTCGATGCCAGGCCACCAGATTCGAGAGGCCGGAATGAACAATCTCCACTCCCTTCGGCTGTCCGGTGGAGCCAGACGTATAGATGATGTAGGCCAAGTCCTCCGGCTTCGCGATGTGCTCCGGCTGGCTCTCGGACTGGGCCGCGACTCTCTCCGCGTCGCCATCCAACGTCACCACCTGCCACGCACCCGCCGACAATCTCTCGGCCAAGCGCGTCGTGCTCACCACCACGCGGGCGTTGGAGTCTCGAAGCATGAAAGCAAGGCGCGCCGCGGGCTGAGCCGGGTCTAGCGGTACATAAGCGCCGCCAGCTCGCAGAATTGCCAGAGCAGCTACAACCATCGCCGGAGAGCGCTCCAGATAAAGGCCCACAGCCGCGTCACGGCATACCCCGATCGAGCGCAGATAATGGGCCAGACGATTGGCCCGCCGGCTCAGCTCGGCGTACGACAAGACTTCGCTGCCGGCGGCTACAGCAAGCGCGGTGGGATTTGCAGCCGCCTGTTGTCTCACGAGCTCGGCAATGCAGGGAGTTTCCTGCGTCTGCAAATTTTCCTGTTTCGGCAAGTCAGTTTGAATTGTCAGTGAATTGGTGGAAGGCATATAAGGAAGGCGATTCTTACGCGGCCCCGGATCCCTTGAAAACAGCAGGCACGGTTTTCGCGAGAATCTCTAAATCCAGCCATAACGACCAGGTGCGAATGTATTGCAGATCGAGTTCCATCCACTTTTCGAAGGGGATCGAACTCCGTCCCTTGATCTGCCAGAGACAAGTAATTCCCGGACGAACGCTGAAGCGACGCCGTTGCCAGTCCTGGCAGAAGGTATCGAACAACTCGTAATCGCGCAGTTGCAGCGGACGCGGACCTACCAGGCTCATGTCGCCCTTCAGCACATTGAAGAGTTGTGGAAGCTCGTCGATGCTGGTCTTGCGCAGAAAGCTGCCCAACGGTGTGATGCGGGGATCGTTCTTGATCTTGAAGACTGGGCCGCTGGCTTCGTTCTGGTGCTCAATGTCTTTCAGGCGCTTTTCGGCGTCCACCACCATGGTGCGGAACTTGTAGATGTGGAACATCCTCTTATTGAAGCCCATGCGTTTTTGTACGAAGAACACCGGGCCGGGGGCCGTTAGCTTCACCAGAATGGCGGTCAACACCATCACCGGGGAAAGGAAAATTATCGCCGCCGCCGAGACTACGATATCCAGCATGCGCTTGATGGCCAGGCCCCAAGCGTCTGTGACTGTACTCTCATGGCTGATAAGAGCGTCGCCGTCGAATTCGTCGGCTCGCTGCCGAGCCTCTTTCAGATCGAAGATGTTCGGCAGGAACCGTACGATGATGCCTTGTTGCTCGCAGGCCGACGCGATTTGCGAAGCCAGCGTGTGGAACGAACGGATCGGAAGAACGAGCACCACTTCATCCACAACGCTGCGACGGACGTATGAGGGCAGGTTCTCCAGGTCGCATACCAGCTGGTGTCCGGTTTTCTTGAAATGCTCCAGTCCCGGCCACTCTTCGTCCGCGAAGCCCACGATGCGGTAGCCAAGTTCCGGCTTGCGTTGGATTCGCTCGACCAACGCGACCGCGCGGGAATTCGTCCCGATCACCAGCATGTTGCGCAGGTTCTTGCCATGCCGCCGCGCGTAAGCGAGAGACGCCCGAATGAGCATCCGGCTGAGGATCACCGTGGATGTAGTCAGCACCCAGAACAGCACGAGGAAAACGCGATTTACCACCCAGATGCGAAACACCAGAGCAGACACCGCAATGACCACGGTGCCTAGAGTGGTGGCCCGGGTGATGTCCCAGATTTCTTCCCAACGGCTCGACAAGCGCTTGGAGCCGTAGAGTCCGAACACGTTGAACAGGATGTGCCAGATCAGCAGAAAGCTGAGGAAGAGTACCAGGTTCCCGAGTTTCACCCGCAGTTCGAAGAATTCGGCCAGCCTGAATCTGCCCACCCGATGGTACAAGGGCAGGGTGGACACGACGAAAGCCACCACCATCAGCAGCAAGTCAAAGACCTTGAAACCTTCTGTAAAAACTCTACGCCCTATACGCATAAGAGATCCTGAGAAGAGATTTGCAAGAACCAGTGCGGGATGGGGGGAGATGGTGAGGAACTGGAGCCCGACGCGGGCAAAGTGGCGCGTGCCCGCTCCCGGCTAGGGTCTGGCGACTACTTCTTCGACTTGGCGATCACAAGCCGCTCGATGGCGTCGACGCTCTCCAGGTTGTCGTGCGTGATTTCTTGGTCGCCAATGCGGACATTGAATGTTTCTTCCAGGAACGACACCAGGCGGAAAATGCCCATGGAATCGATGATTCCATTCTTGGTCAACACTTCCTGGTCTGTGATCTGCATGATGCCTTTAGTTTTGGCAAACTCTTCCAGCACGTATTCACGAATGCGATCCTTCACTTCTGCTGACTCGATCATTTCCCTCTCCAGATTAAGGTGAATTTGTTACTACGAAACCGACTGCAAACTCTGTTGTCCTGCCGTGCTGGGCACCTGGCGGGCTGCGACCGCCTGCTGCGCCAGCCGGACTCGATCAATCTTTCCAGTCGAGGTCTTGGGTAATTCATCGCAAAGATCGATGACTTCCGGAATCATGTATTTCGGAACTCGAGTTGAGCAGTACTGCTGCAACTCCAGTGCGGTGAGTGAATCCGGAACGTGAGCGGAGACCACGGCGCGGATCCGGTTCCCGATGACCTCATCTGGAACGGCGAACACGGCGGCTTCCCGAACTCCGGGATGGCTCAGCAAGGCGCTCTCAATCTCACCCAGTTCAATGCGATAGCCGCGACTCTTGATCATGCTGTCGCGACGGCCCTGAAAGTAAAAGTTGCCATCATCTCCCACCGTCACGATGTCGCCGGTGCGATACATCTTTTCTTCAAAGTGATGCTGGAAATGATTGGGCACTACCATAGTCCGCGTCTTCTCGGCATCAGCCCAGTACCCGTAGGTCACCGCCGGCCCACGAACGTACAGCTCCCCGGGCTCGCCCGCAGCGGCTAATCGACCGTCAGTGGCTACGGCGAAAGCTTCCGTGTTCGCGCAGGCGATTCCAATGGGCAACTTTTCCAGACTTGCCAGGCGCTCACGCTCGACTTTGTAGTACGTGCACACATTGGTTTCGGTGGGCCCATACAAGTTGTAGAGTTCGCTTTCCTGCGACAGTTCTGCCAGTTGCCGGAGATACTTCATGGGAAATACTTCGCCGGCAAACAGGATGATGCGCACGCTCTTCAACTTCTCCGCCGTCATGCGGGCGTGCAACAACAACAGCATCAGAGCCGAAGGCACCGAATACCAGATCGTGATTGCCTGGCTTTCGATAAAGTTCGCCAAACTGGTGGGAAACAGCGCCAGCTCTTCGGTGATGAGGTAGACCGTCGCGCCCGCTTCGAGAGTGTTGTAAATGTCGAAGACCGAAAGATCAAAGTGCAAAGGAGCGTGGTTCGAAAGCCTATCTTCGCTGGTGACTTTGAATGTCTCGGCGCACCACTCGACAAAGGTCAGGGCATTCTGGTGCGACAACATCACGCCCTTAGGTCTTCCGGTCGACCCCGATGTGTAGAGGATGTACGCCAGGTCGGTTTCGATCAGGTTGACTTCGGGCGCATGAGCGGCGGGAAATTCGGAGAGCGATGTCCAGGCAACGATGCCATCGCTATTCGAGGTTTCATCCGTCAGGATGCAACCCTCAAGTGTGGCCAACGTATCGGGCGTGAGCGCATGCCGCTTCTCACCATTGGTGATCAGTACTCGAATGCCACAGTTTCCGATGATATAGCCGACGCGGTCGGCCGGGGCTTGCGGATCGAGCGGGACGTAAACTCCGCCCGCCTTCAGCACGCCCAGCATGCTGATGATCGATTCCACACACTTCGGGAAAAACAGGCCGACGCGATCGCCCTTCTGGACGCCTTGTTTGCGCAACCGGTGCGCCAACTGGTTCGATCGCTCTTCCAGTTCGCGATAGGTGATGCTTGTGCCCCGAGCCCATACCGCCGCCTTGTCCGGATATAAACGCGCGCTCTTGCTCAACAATTGCTGCAACACGTATGCCATGGTCAGAACCCAACCCGATTGGATTTAATGTGGATGCACATCACGAGGAACGCTGGGGGGATGACAACGGAGCAAAATCAGAGGCCCTGGAAGTTCGCAATAATCATTCTGTGAACTTCCGAGGTTCCTGAATAAATAGTGCCGGCAATGGCGTCGCGCAGTTCGCGCTCCAACTCGTACTCGGTCATGTAACCGTAACCGCCGTGAAGCTGAATCGCCTCAAGACAGCTCTTCACGCAAGCTTCACTGACGTACAGCTTGGCAATCGAAGCCTCGCGCAAGGGATGCCTGCCCTGGCTCTTGAGCCACGCCGCCTTGTATAGGGCCAAGCGGCCGGTCTCGAGACGTACGTCCATATCGGCGATCTTGTTAGCAATGGCTGGAAACTTGCCGATGGGCTCGCCAAACTGTTTGCGTTCCTTGGCGTACTTCACACAAGTTTCCATGATCCGCTGCATCGCCCCCAGATGGCTGGCCAGGATGCAGATGCGCTCCCATTCCATGGATGAGGTGAACACTGCCTGTCCGCCGAATTCCTTGCCCAGCAGATTCTCCACTGGAATTTCGCAATCCTGCAAGGCAATCTCTGCCATGGGCGAGGTGCGCAATCCCATTTTGTGAAGCTTGCGGCCGACCGAGAAGCCAGGCGTTCCCTTATCCACCAGAAACGCGGTTACGCCGTTCGGGCCTCGGCTGGGATCAAGGTTCGCGAAAACAATCGTGACGTCGGCGTCCGGAGCGTTGCTGCTGAATGTCTTCGAACCGTTAAGTACGTAGCAGTTGCCCTTGCGCTCGGCCCGAGTCTTGAGGCTGTACGCGTCCGAGCCTGAACCCGGCTCCGTCATGGCATGCAGGCCAACTCCGCCGCTTACCAGACCGGGAAGATACTTGCGCCTTTGCGCTTCCGTTCCGAACGTCCAGATAGGAATCTCGGAGCTCCACATGTGCGCATTGATGGAAAACAGGAGACCGTTGTCCTGGCAGCCGTAACCGAGTGCTTCGAGCGCGCACACCGTCGTGAGGGTGTCAGCGCCGCCGCCGCCATACTCTGTGGGAATGGGCAATCCCTGAATGCCGAACTTCGCGCATTTCTCCCACAGTGGACGGGAAAACTCTTCGTTGCGATCGCGTGTGATGACATCATCTTTGAGCTCTTCGCGGGCGAACCGGAGAACCTCTTTGCGAAAAGCCGCCTGCTCATCGTTCCATGCAAAGTCCAAGGCTTGTCTATCTCCTGATTTTTTTCTGGCCCAAGTGCACCTTGAGCCTTGTCTTATGCCGATACGGAGGCTGGGGTACGCGCGGGTTCTGGCGCCGATGCGGTTGCCGAAGTCGCTGCCGGCACGGGTGCGGTCGCCGTCGCGGTTTTCTTCACGAACCGTTGTGGCCGTCCTCCTGGCAACTTGATGCGGGCTGGGACGCCCATGACCATCATGTTGTCGCGAACATCGGTGAGTACCAGGCTGTTCGCCGCAATCACTACGTTGCTGCCGATTTTTGCATCGCCCACCAACTTGGCGCCGGCGCCGAAGTAAACGTTGTCGCCAATTCCGCGACAGGCGTGAGAAATCAAGCATCCGGTCGCAATCGTAAAGTTTTCACCTATGGTCGTCTTGCCCAGATTAATCGCGTACACCGAATGGATCACAAAGCCCGGACCAATCTTCGCGTGCACGTCGATGTGCACGCTGGTGAACAGTTCCACAAATTTGCGGAAAAATAGTCCCGCGATCCGAAGCAGCTGCCCAATCACCGGAATCCGCACACCCAGGGTCCAATGCCCAAGACGATAGGCAATCACCGGCCAAGTCGAGTGACGGAACGTGGCATTGACCTTTTGACGGAAGCTCGGCTTCCAGTCTGGGTCGTTGCGGGTTTCCCGCATCGCCCGGTTTATGTCTGCTCGCAGAGTCTCAAACATTCTTACAGCTTCCTGTAGATGGATTCGGGAACCGGGAAGGTTCGGTGATTGAGCACAGCGCCCAGAACACGGACGTTGGCAGCCTCGAGATCCCGCACCGCTTTGCGTGCCGCTTCACGCCGAGATGAATTCGCCCGGAGAACCAGCACAACACCCTCCGCATTCCGGGCCAGCATGATGCTATCGTCGCCGGTGCCGATTGGCGGTGCATCGATCAAAACGTAGTCGAACTCTCGCTGCAATTCCGGCAGCAACGATCGCATGCGGTCGGAGCCAAGCAATGCGCGCGCCCCTTCTTTTTCCGCGCCGCAACTCAGCAGCCAGAGGTTGGAACGAGACAATTGACTGACGAACCCGCGTACAGGTTCGGAGACTTGAAGCGCATCGGTAAGCCCATAGTGATTGGATGTTCCGAATTCGCGGTGCAGGCCGGGAGATCGCAGGTTCGCATCGACCACGCAAACCGAGGCTGAAACTTGAGCGGCCAGCACTTCGGCCATCCGGGCGCAAATCCAGCTGCAGCCATTGCCCGGTTCCATACCTGAGACCACAACCAGGCGCGATTTCTCGCCACCGGGCACCAGGAACACACGTTGCACAAGCTTGAAAATCTCGTCCCGCTGAGCCTCCTCCATTTTCAGCTGCAGCGGCTGCAGTTCCATGGGAGCCGGAGGTTCCGGAATGGCAAGGGGTTCGGTGGCGACTTGGAACACTTCGCGTTCCTTGCCCAGGTTCTGCATCAGTTCAAAATTTCTGCTCATAGGATTGTGATACTACCCCGCTGTTCGTTTCTGTTGTCCTTCACGCTACGGAGTTGAATGTTTGTCTTTGGTGAAATCGGACCAAGTTTATTAGGCGGGCTGCCCCATGCCCTTACGCCAGTTGTGCAGGAGCCGTGCTACATCCCGCATATGTTCAATGGCTTCCGACGGACTCAAGTAGTCTTGCCCGCCGTTGCCTGACGCCAAAACCGCACTCGAAAATTCTCTACCTTCTAAGGCCGCCTCCTCAATCTGGCGGAACTCATCGCGCGAAGCCCCGGGCGACGACCGTCCGATTCTCGGTCCGCCGACATCGGAAATAAAACGATGGATATCCAGATCGTTGGCCGCCTCGCGCACCATTCCAGCGTCAACTATCTTCTTTCGCATCGCGCAGGCAATCGAGAGTGCATGAAAGCAGTAATTGTTAATCTGACGCGGTATGCCTTCACTCACCTGCGCGATTAAAGCCACCGCATCGGGCGTGAACAGGGATGCGCCCTTATACCCCGCGACCTGCAAGCGATGTTGAATGAAACGTTCCGTCTCTTCGGGTCTAAGAGCACTCAAGCCGCTGACCGAGGTAATACGTTGTCGCAGTTGAGTGAGGGCGGTGCTCGCCAGTTTGTCCGCCAGACCGGGCTGTCCGACCAGGATAATCTGCAACAACTTGGCCTGGGGCGTCTCGAAATCGGAAAGCAATCGGACTGTCTCCAGCACTGATGAATCGAGGTTTTGAGCTTCGTCAATCACCACGATGAAACGCCTGCCGGCCCGCGCTTCCTGTACTAGGCAGCGGTTGAACTGATCGTGCATGCGCACAAAATCCTGCGGATCGCTCTCGATACCAAGCTCCGCCAGCAGAAATCGCATGAACTCGCGCGAAGTACACTGAGTCTGAAACAGAAAAGCGGTGCGGGCTGAATGCTCGAATTTGGCCAGCAGGTGGAAGAGCAGGGTGGTCTTGCCCATCCCCGGCTTCGCCACCAGCGACAGGAACCCGCGATTCGATTCGATCCCGTAATAAAGAGACGCTAGGGCTTCGCGATGGCCCGGACTGAGATAAAGATATCTTGGGTCCGGAGTCACACCGAAGGGCTGCTCTCGAAGGCCGAAAAAATCCAGAAACATAAGTCTACCTTTGCTCCCGGCTGATGGAATCGCTCTTATCGGTGACGTCGTAGCGAACCTCGACACCAATACTATTTCCGTTGTCGCCAGCGTGCAAAACGTTATGTCCATTTCGGTGGACAGGGACCGCCGCCAGCACCGGAATCCTCAACTCAGAGAGCACTTCCGAGGGCGTGCGGAACGACTGGTCCGCATAGTCGAGGGCGAATACTACTCCCAGGCTCACCGCCGATGCCAGAAGGCAAGCCACCAAACCGAAAATCCAGGGAGACCGGGTCGGCAAGCTGGGGATCGTCGGGTTCTGAGCAATCGACACATTCAAAATGCGTGTGCGGTCGAGGGCGTCGGCAATCCGAGCCTCTTCCTTCTTCTTCGTGTACAGCATGTAATTGGCTTCGTTCGCCTTGGCGGTGCGCATCAAGTCGCCTTGCATGATTCCCTGCTCGTCCAACTTGCGCGCCTGCGCCATGTAAACGTTCACGATTGCCTGAAGCGCGGTCTGCCGGGCCTGAAAGCCGCTCAGGTCTGCCTTCGCCTTGGCCAGTTCCGAACTAACCCATGCGTACGTCGGATTTTGATCGGTGACCTCTTCACGAACCGGTGACGTCTCTTCTTTAACGAGTGCAGCACGGGTATCGGTTATCTGCTTGTCCACTTCCTGAACCAGAGGGTAAGTGGGCTGATACTTCGTCAACAGCTCGGTGCGCTTCATCTCAAGCGTAAGCAAGGTTGCTTTCAGGTTCTGCAGGACCTGGGCGTTGTCCCCTGACTTCATTTGAGTAGTCAGGCGGGAGGGAGTGGAATTGGACTGGCCTTCGAGGTCCGCAATGCGCTTCTGAGTTTCAGCAATCGACGCGCGGGTGGTCTCCAGAACGCTGTTGAAGTCGGCTAGCTTTTGCAGCGTCAGGTCCCGCTGGGTTGTCGGCGCTACGCCGCCCTGCTGTTGGGCAAATTGATTGAGCTGGGCTTCGGCGGCCATCATGTCCTTCTTGTACTGCTCTGCTTCCTGGTCGAAGAACGCAAATTGGCCTGTCGGATGGTGCACATCCAGGTGCTTCTGGAGGTAGGCTTCATCCAGCGTTTTCAGAACCTGCTGCGCCAGATGCGGCTTGTGGGATTCATAGGCGATGCTGATGACGTTGGTCTTCTTGATTACCTCCAATTGCAGGTCGGAGCGTAATCGCAGGATGGCTCGATCCGTCCGGTTCTCCGGCGTTTCGCCCGGGTGCATCAAGCCCGACAGAAAACTTTTCTTGTCGATGCCGCAAGTCGTGACGACTTTGTGCAGCACATCCTGGCTCTGGATCAACTCGACTTCGGAGTTGATCTCCTCCTCGCCGACCGTATCGTGAAACACCATGGGAGCGTTCTGTTCTGGAGTGATGACGGGATCGACACGTTCGCGCTTTACCAGGAGCTTGGTCTCGGCGCGGTATTTTGAGGGTAGTAATAGGGCGGATAGGCCCACGCCGAGAACAACACCGAGAAAGCACAGCACCATCACCCTCTGGTGGCGAAATCCGATCGCAACCACGTCCCTTGCGGTAAACGAGAACGAACCGCTCCCGTTACCGTTGCCATTCATTGATTCAGTCATCTTGCCTCCGTAATCCCTTGGGTCATCATGTCTTCGGTCATCATCTCTTGGTCCATCCGGACAGGAGCAGCAGTTTCTTGCGATTAGGGGAGCGTTAATGGCAGGTACGATCCCAGGCTCAGGTTCGGAATAAAACGATCAATCTTGGACATCGTATTTTTTGGGACGAACAGCATGTCGCCGGCGTGGAGAACTGGGTCTTCCCGCAAATCCCGGTCTTTTTGCATCTTCTTCACATCGACCAGCTTCGCCTCGGTCCACTGATCATCGACGCGGCGGAACAGGACAACCTGCGAATGCTTGGCGCTGGACTGGAATCCTCCCGCGATCGCAATCGCCTGGGTAAGCGTCGTGTTGCCATGCATCTCGTATTTTCCGGGCTTTCCGACCTGACCATCGGCCACAAAGTACGGCTTTTCGAATTCCTTCAATACAACCGAGATCAGCGGATTATTCAGGATCCTTCCATAGGCTTGACGAAGGGTCTCAGTCAGTTCCGGCACGGTCTGGCCGGCAACTTTGATGTCCCCCACGCCCCGCAGAGTTACGAAGCCGTCCGGCTGCACCGAGACGGTCTGGTTGAACTCCGGACTGAGCTCAAACGACAGATCGAACACGTCTCCGGCTTCGATCCGGTAACGCGGACTCCGTTTCTGGAACTGCGGCGTAGTGCCGGAGGTCTTGGCAGTCTCGACAGAAGCGTGATCGGAACTATTCGGACCCGCAGTAGCGTCGCCCTGTGCCACACAAAACGCGGACACGGCTAGAACTACCCACAGAACTCGCATCGATAACATTAGATTCTTGATCATTGCGGAACCTCCACCCTCTTGTAGCGGTAAGCCTCTTCTGGTACGTCTCGGATTCATGGCCTTCGCAGCATTTCAACGTGCGACGGAGAGGAGGATACGGGAAAGGCCATTCTTCGCGCGGCCCCATCGGCGGCGCGAACGGGAACTTCCAAACCAACTATTCGACCTTCAGGGTCTGACCGAACGGCGCCACTTGCCTTCCGGAAGTGGGAGTCAGGTTGTGCTGGCGGATCTTGTACAGGATTCCGCGATAGCTGATCGACAGCAACTTGGCTGCCCGTCTGCGGTTCCAGCCGGTATATTCGAGCGTACGGCTGATGGCATAGATTTCCGCTTCGGCCCGAAGGCTGCGGAGTGAGAAGTTGGGATCGCCTTGCGACATATCGCCAGCCACGCCATTCTCCTGGGAAGGATCTGCGGTCGCACGCTGGGAACCGTTGATGCTAGCTTTTACTTTTTCTACTGTATTCATAAGATTTGAGCCTCGTAACAACGTCTAAGGTGGTTTTTTCTTATCGAGGTGGGATTAGGAACGGGAGACTGCTTCCACGTCGTAACCGGCAACCCGCACGCATAACGATCGCTGAATTGGCTCCACAGAGATGACCAGGCTGCGATCGCCGTTCTCTGCGACCAGGATTCCTTCCATCCCATCGAGTGCTCCACCGCGGACCCGCACTCGCTGTCCGATGTGGAGGAATGGACGTTCCTGGTAGGCCATCTTGCTATTTAGGAGAGTTTTAACGTCCTCGATCTGGTGATCGGGGATAGGAATCCCACTACCTTGGACTCCGACGAATCCGACGACGCCTTGCGTGCGAAGAACACGAACCCGCTCGTCGGATGAATGAATCATGCGCAGGAAGGTGTAACCGGAAAATAAGGGTTCTTCCACCTGCTTGCGACGGTCGCTCCAGTTATGCACCTTCGTGACGACGGGAAGAAACGACTCGATTCCCTGGTTCTCCAGCTGCCGCGCGACTAACTTCTCGTGGCGAGACCGGGTGCGGACCGCGTACCAGCGCGCCTGATTGAGCACCCCCGCACAAGCGGCCGTCCCAGCGATATCAGCTTCCATCACCCGCGTACCTCCATTCATAGCTCCGCCCTTTCAGTCACATCCGCGGCATTTACGAAAGTGCGCGCAGATATGGCGTTGGTTCCTTTGTCAGGAACGACGACGACAATTGGTGCTTCTTTACGTCCGATTAAAAGGGGGAGTGCAGCTAAGTCGGATCCACCGAACCCTGGTGGGGGAACAACGAAACATCAAGTGAACGCAGTCTATCGAGGCCTGCAACTTCCTGCAAGAGGAAAAAAGCCTCTAGTGACAAAAGACTTCATCAGATGGCACGTTAGTGGTACGAAAAAATCTATGCTCTGGAGAAGAAAGGCCCCAACTTCACCGATTGTCAAACTTCCAGCGACTGTTACCCGAGGTTACCCATGGAGGTCGTTACTATCAAGATTCGCATTCCCGACTCTGCGAGGGGCGAATTCCTTCCTAACGCCGTGTTCTTATAGCACTAAGGTGGTGTCCGCAATAATCTTCATCTTGACAGAGACAATCACTGCGAGCACAATTCGCGCTTACGCAGGTCGGGCCCTATTTTGCATTGTGTGGTCATGCGGGTTCGAATAGCGCATTTAACGAAGTGTGGCTCCAGTAGGTACTCGCTCGTTGCTCTGCCTTTGCCACGCCGCAGTTTAACTCCCCCCGCTAAGAGCCCTTGCGCTTATTTGATCCATGGTCAAGAACTTCAACCCTCACTTTGTGTTTACAACAAATTTAGGATGTGGACCTTTTGGTTAGAAATTCGCATCCGATCATTTTCTTGTTTGGGCTATGGGGACCGGTTCTTGATAAAAATTTAAGGAGCCTCTATGAAGGTGCGCAAGCTTCGCCTACTGGCCACGTTCACGTTGGTAGTGCTAACAATCCTGCTGACTCCATCTCGTTTTGTCCGACAAGTGGATGCGGTTTGCCCCAAGTGCCCGCCACCACCACCGCCGCCTCCTACTGTCGGACAATTTGGTGGTCCTCTCGCCGGACTCAATTCAACGATCACCGGTCTTTTCAATGGTGGCTATGGCACTTTCACGATCAAGTGGGATCCCATTCGCGGCCTGGGACCAGTGTTGACTCGAACCGGGTGTTTCACCTGCCACGGTGCCGGAGTTAACGTGCTCACCGGGACCGCGGGAGACACCAGCTCTCAAACGGGCAGGCGTTATGGAAAGGGGAATCCTGATGGCACGTTCAACTACCTCGATGGCAACGGTACGTTTCCAGAGAATGAAGGCGGACCAGTCAATCACGGAACTGCCAATTCGGTTTTCGGCACTCTTCCCGGATGCAATACCATGAATATTGCAGCCTCACCTGTCGGCGCAAACCAGTCCGGCACCACGGTGACCATCACCACAACCAGCACACATGCATTTGCACCCGGGCAAACTGCGCAGATATCCGGCGTGCCAGTTTCCGGCTATAACGGTACGTTTTCTATTCTTAGCGTGCCATCGTCAACGAGTTTCACCTACGCTGCGACAACTTCAGGCCTGGCACCGTCAGGTGGAGGAAACGCGACGAACTTGCCTCACGAAGTCGTGCCGGCCGATGCGACAGTGAATAATCTGGTTCGATCGCCTCAATTGTTTGGCCTGGGTTTGGTGGACAATATCCCCGACTCCTCAATCCTTGCCAATGTCGCCGTGCAAAAGCCCTTCGGAATTACGGGTACAGCCAACATGGTGCCGGACGAAAACGGGGTTATTCGTCCCGGAAAATTCGGACAGAAACTGAATATAGTTTCCCTGTTCCAATTCAATGCCGACGCCGAATTCAATGAGTTGGGAATTACCACAGCCGCGGGACCATTCGGCGTGGCTAGCGCATTCCATCCCAATGAACACTTGCCTCAGGGCAGGCCGTATCCGCCGAACTGTCAACCGGACGCCAACAGCCCCCAGGACGTGAATCAGGCGAACATGATCAAGATCACCCAATTCACGGCTCTGTTAGCTCCCATTCCACCCCAGCCACCGACGGACCAGACTACGGCCGGCCACACCGAGTTTGAAACTATCGGGTGCAAGGTTTGCCATATCGAGAGGCTTAGGACACAGGCTAATGGGACGCTGAGGACCACGAACGGCGGACAAACCGGAGTAATCCCATCACTCAGCAATGTTACGTTCAACCCTTACTCCGACTTTCTGCTTCACGATATGGGCCCCGCAGACGGTGGCGGGATTCCGTTCCAGCCCGACAACGTAGGGCAGGCCTCGTTGACTATGTGGAGGACCGCACCTTTGTGGGGTCTGTCCAACATGCTCACCAAAGCGGGCGGCTTGATGCACGACAATAGTTTGAAGACGATCGACGTGGCGATCCGCAGGCATGGCGGTGAAGCCGGTACTGTTTTATTGAATTACGAATCTCTCAGCCCAACCGATCAGGCAAACCTGTTAGCTTTCCTGGGTTCGTTGTGACAGGGGTGACTGGCAGGTAAGAGAACTTATAGACCGCAGGTTAGCCCTAGTCCGCCGCTAGCGTGAACTTTATCGTAACGCGGGTCTGCATCTCGACCTGTCGGCCATTCACGGAGTGCGGCCTGAATCGCCACTGCTTCACCGCAGCCATGGCGGCATCGGCAAGCAGGGGATGACCGCTCACGACCTTGAGGTCTCCGACAATACCGTCTGGATTGATGCGCGTCTCAAGCACGACCGCTCCCTGGATTTGCTGCTGCCGTGCCTGCTCGGGATATTCTGGTTCCACGCGATGTACTAAGCTATCTTCGGCAGCATCCGGAGCCAACTTTACGATTCCCTCACTCTCGACCGTCGACGCTCGCTCGACTCCGCTCCCTTCCCCCCGATTCAAGGCCTGCCCCGGCGTGGGAGCCATGCGAAACACCTCTCTGCCGTTTTCATAAACAAGCAACCCGCCTTCGGGTACCGACGCGCTACTTCCGCGACCCGCGCCCGGCGGCGCCTTCGGCGAAGCCGGCCTCGCAGCAGCAGGGGAACTTTGCTCCGAACGAACTCCCTCAACTCTTCCACTTACAGACTCGCCGACCTGCACGCCTGACGCTTCAGCTTTCGCCGGAGCCGACTGCACCTCCGCTCTCCGCAGCGTAACACGCTGAACAGCCCGTGTACCGAGCCACACCGCAGAAACCAGAACGATCACCCCTAAGGCCCAAGTCACAATATCCAGTGCGCGGCGAGACCCAGATGGCGTAATCAGTTCAGCCAATTGCCAATCCGACACAGCATCCGTTCTCCCAACAGGCTGCGCTGCCCTCTCCAAATTCTTCAGGACACGCCCCGCCAGCGCCTCCAGTGTCTGCTCGTCGCGCTCCCCGAAAGCCGAGGCTCGCGAAGAAAATGCCTCGAAGATTCCCACGACCTTCTCTTCATGTACCAGCGGCAGCACCATCACCGACCGCACTCCCAGGCGTCGCGATGCCTCTCCGTCCGCCCGCGAATCAACCGAAGCGTCCTCGCAGCGCTGCACTTCCCGCGTTCGAATGCACTCTCCCGACAGCCCCGCTCCTCCATCCAGCCGTGCTCCCAACTCAGGAGCAGTGGGCCCGGCGCTGGCCCGGCAAACCATTTCCCCGTCTCGCTCCAGCACAATCGCCGCCCCGGTCGCCCCAGTCGCGAGGCAGGTCTGTTCCACGATTTCATGCAGCACAATTTCGAGCGCCAGCTCCGTCGACAGCTCCGGCGAAAGCCCCGGACCACCCGATGCCGCAAATCTCGCCGTCAGGTCCGCGAGATCAGTTTCCGGTAGAGGTTGGGCTTGGGAAGGACCCGTTCCATCGGCAGGTTGGACGAAGACTCCGCCACCCTCGGGAAAAGCAGGCGGCAAAGGATCAGGCCCCGACGTCGAGTAATACACCATGGCAGAAGAGGCGCAGCAAAACTGAAGATCAACGTCTATAGCGGAGTTTGGCCCCAAACTGCACCCTTGTCAATACGCATTCGGACTCGTCCCGCTTCAAAATTGATGTCCTAAAACGGAATCTCGTCTCCGATCCCCGCAGCGGGATATTTTCAGGCAGTCCCATACTTCTTCCTAAAGCTGTTTATGAATGGCTTGGTAACTTCTAGAATTAAGGACTATGGTGCCCAATCGAGGACTTGAGACTGAAACCACGCAATCGGAAGCTGCGCTGAGGCTGAATCGCTGGCTGGAGCAACTGGTCGCCGAGAAGGGTAGCGATCTGCTGCTTATCGCGGACGCGCCAGCGTCGATCCGCGTGGAAGGAGAGACGTGCAAGATTGAGTCCACCCCGCTCACCGGGCCAGAGATCGAAGCTGCCGTCCTTCCGGCCCTGGCCCCGCACGCGGCCGAGAATTACAGGCAAGACCACATCGCGGACGCGTCTTACCGGGTGCCGGGGCTGGGGCGTTTTCGCATCAACCTGCATCATGAGCGCGGGCGCGCGGCAGCTGCGATTCGGGCGCTCCCGTCGAAGGTGCGCTCACTTGCAGAGCTCAACCTGCCGCCCGGCGTGGGGGCCCTGGCGCAGTTGAAGCGCGGCCTGGTCATCATTGGAGGCGCGACGGGCTCGGGAAAGACTACGACATTGGCGGCTCTGGTCAACGAAATGAATCAGCGGGATTCTCGGCACATTGTTACCATCGAGGATCCGATCGAGTACGAGCACACTCATGTGCGCAGCGTCATCGAGCAGGTGGAGATTGGCGCGGATGCCCCCGACTTCCCTGCCGCTCTGCGAGCGGCACTGCGGCAGGCGCCTGACGTAATCGTCGTGGGAGAGATGAGGGATCCTGAAACGGCGCGCATAGCGCTGTCGGCCGCGGAAACGGGACACCTGGTCTTCACCACGTTGCATACCACCGATGCAGCGTCGACGGTTTCACGAATCGCGGATTCTTTTCCCCAAGAGCGGCAACACTCCATCCGGGCGGAGATGGCCATGGCATTGTCTGCGATGCTGACGCAGAGCCTGCTGCCGCGCCGGTCCGGAGGACGCATTCCCGCGGCAGAGTTGTTGATGGTCGGCTACGGGGCGCGGCAGCATATCCGCAAGAACGCGCTGCAACATCTGCATCAGGAGATCACCATCACGCGCAAGGTGGGATCGTTCACGCTGGAGGAATCGCTGGCGCAACTGGTCGCTCAGAGAGAATTGACTCGTGAGGAGGCCATGGTGCGATCGATTCATCCGGAAGATCTGGACACGCAACTGAAGGCGAAGGGATTCTAAGCATCCATCGAATGCACTGGTTGCTCGGCTTCTTCTCTTCGTCTTCGGTCCGCAACTTCGGCGTTTAGCCGGGCCAACTTTTTCGGATCAGTCACAATTCGGGCATGGCGAAGCGCGAAAGCCGCGAACCGCGGCCGCCGCCATGACGATGCTCTCAGCTTGCGGCACATGCGGTTCATACTGCTCCCTCGTGCATTTCATGGCTGCTCGCCGTGGCAACAGGTGTCTCGCTGTTCCGCCGTTGAAGGCTCTGGAAATCACTCAGGGCGTCCATAATCTGTTGCCGCTCTTCGGTCGAATTGATGTCCTGGTTGTTCGCCAACTCGTCAATCCGTTCATGGATGGCTGTATTGTCAAGGTCAATCTTCTTTGCTGAGTTCCAGCGGATTCGTTTCGAGCATCACAGCCTTCTGCAGCGCCTGCCATACCTCTTTCGTCATTTGAGAACACCAATCTCTCGTCCATCTTCTTTCCTCTTCATTCTTCTTCACACTGGAGCTTACCCTCCCTCCTAAAAAAGGGTGGAAATAGGTTGGAAATATTGGGTTTCTGTAGACAACTGTGGAAACGACGCAGCCCCTCGCAGAAAGCCCCTCTGTTCTTATATATATGTAACGTATAAATATCGTACAATTGCAGTTGTTTTGAAAGCGAACTTATGGTATTGTGGCGTTGCGTCAGTGAGGGAACGGCCAATGGCAACGGGTCCTAAGCCCAGAGACTCAGCATCGAATTTGAAATATCGTCGGGTCGAGGTCTCCAGCCTTGATCGGGGCAGGCGGGGCAAGCACCATGAGCTGATTGCAGGGATTCTTGCGGAACTGGAGACGGCGCAGCCGGGCTCCGCGCTGGAAATTCCCCTCGGCGATCTGGGCGTGGAACTGGCGAACCTGCGCTCAGCGATTCATCGTGCCGCGGGTTCCAAAGGGCTGCTCATCGAAACGCTGGCCGACGAAAAGAACTTCTACGTCTGGAAACAGCCAGACCGAAAAGCCACCGACAAATAGATTTCTAGATGCCGCGGATTCCGCTGGACGCGCCGGCTGCCGAGTCAGTCTCTGCTTGAACCCTTTTTATCGTTTCTGATATATCCAAGGTGTTCATTGGCCGCGACTGCCTTCGGTCGGCGAGGGGAATGATCTGGTGCAAGGCGAGAAACGAGAACGATTGATGCAACTGGCGGCGCAAATCGCCGCCGAGCCAGACCCGGAAAAATTCCACGCTCTCATTGCTGAACTCAACAGCCTGCTGGATGAGAAAGAACATCGGCTGCAGAGGCAAGCCAATACGCCTGCTAAACCGTCTATCAAATAAACAACTGCCAAAGAGTCTACCAGGAGTCGTGCGCGAGACGACCGCCTGGGTTATGCACATCGCTGCCGTCTAAAAGGCGCCGAATCGGGGGATTCCCCTATTGACAGGGTTACGGGGGAAGTATCACCATTCATCCGTTTTATTAAAACCGTTCACTAAAGGCGGTGTCCCATGGCTGATCACACCGGGCATTCCGCTCACGCCCGCCTTCTGTCCCACCTCCTCCTTATTGTGGCGCTTACGGTTTTCGCGTTGGCCGACCTGGCCCATGCTGCGAGAGGATCCAGCGCCTTTATTCGCGTGAACCAAGTTGGCTATGTGGGAAGCTCCCCGAAACGCGGGTACCTGATGGCGAGTGGTTCTGAGGCTGGAGCCACTTTCGCGGTCAAGAACTCCAGCGGCACTACCGTCTATTCGGCCGGGGTCGGGACGAGCCTGGGAGCCTGGGGAACTTTCAGCAGCGTTTATGCGCTCGATTTCGACTCGGTATCAACTGCGGGAACATACACAATTTCGGTGGCGTCTCCGATTGCGGCAACGTCGCCCAGCTTCAAAATCGACACGGCGTCGAATCTCTATACCACTCCGCTGGCAAATGCTCTCTACTACTACGAAACTTCGAGGGACGGACCAAACTACATCCCGAACGCTTTGCGTACGGCACCAGGCCACCTGAACGATCAGAGCGCGAAAGCGTACTTCACTCCCCCGTTTGACAGGAAAGACAACGCAGGCCCGCTCACGGCGACCGGCGCCGTGGTCGATGCTTCAGGCGGCTGGTGGGATGCGGGCGACTATATGAAGTTCGTTGAGACTCACAGCTATACGGTGGCGATGATGCTGGTGGGGGTCCGCGACTTTCCCGGACAGATGGGCTCGGGCTCGAGCTCGTCGAACTTTACGTCGGAGGCGCGGTTCGGGCTGGATTGGCTGCAGAAGATGTGGGTCGACAACAACCAGACTCTGTACTACCAGGTGGCGGTGGCATCAGGCGGACGCAATTATGCGGGCGATCACGACATCTGGCGGCTGCCGCAGGCAGACGATAACTATCAGGGATGCGCAGCACCGTATCAGTACGTCTGCAACCGGCCAGTGTTTCAAAACACGGCGGGAGGGGCGGGAGCTTCAATCAGTCCTAACATCGCAGGACGCCTGGCCGCTTCGTTTGCCCTTTGCTACAAACTGTTCTCGGCCAGTGACTCGACCTATGCAAATCAGTGCCTGCTATCGGCGGAGCATATTTTCGATCTCGCGAATACTGCTCCGACGGGAAATCTGCTGACCGTGGGCCCGTTTGATTTTTATCCAGAAACCGAGTGGCGGGATGACTTGGAATGGGGTGCGACGGAGTTGTACTTCGCCTTGCAAGGTGCGACCAATCTCCCGCCTGGGCTGCCGCACACCGATCCGATGTACTACCTGCAGAAGGCCGCGACCTGGGCCAATGCATATATGACCGGGCCGAACGACGCTGCGGACACCTTGAATCTCTACGACGTGAGCGGACTGGCCCACTTCGAGCTTTACCGTGCCATTGTCCTGGCGGGAAATCCGAGCGGGCTTGCCACTTCAGAAGCGGCGCTGCTTGCGGACTTGAAGAAGCAGTTGGACAAGGCTGTGACCCAGGCCGGGAAGGATCCTTTCGGCTTCGGATTTCCATGGAACACGTTCGACACGACGTCGCACGGAGAGGGGCTGGTGGTTATGGGGAATGAATACGACAACCTGGCTGGCTCAACCGCGTATGCGACGTACGGAATTCGCTGGCAGGCTAACGTGCTGGGGGCGAATGCGTGGGGGACATCGCTGATCGTAGGCGATGGCGGCACGTTCCCTCTGTGCATGCAGCACCAAGTCACGAACCTGGTCGCGAAGCCGCCGAACGGCCCTCCTTTCCTACTCGGCGCCGCGGTGGAAGGCCCGAATTCGTTTGCCGCCAAAGGGACCCTGAGTGGGATGGTGACGTGTCCGCCGAATGCGGTGGATAGTTTCGCGCAATTCAATGGCAACGGCGCCGTCTTCCAGGACAACGTACAGTCCTATTCGACGGTTGAACCGGCGATTGATCTGACGGCGTCGTCGTTTCTCGCGTTCTCATGGGCGATCGCGGGAGCGCCGTCCGGCACCCCGTAAACAAAGTATCGAAAGGAGCGATCGCATCGCTCCTTTAGGAATTTCCCATCCAGCCGCGCGGAGGCCGCTCTCCGATCGCGCGGCAATCA
>Ga0066710_100000544_pt1 | contig 23401 bp, 17 predicted proteins | sample GraSoiAngelo_159_FD_79666 | JGI IMG/M metagenome (GOLD analysis project Ga0066710, IMG submission 79666) | Grasslands soil microbial communities from the Angelo Coastal Reserve, California, USA - 14_1009_16_40cm | ecosystem: Environmental > Terrestrial > Soil > Grasslands | place: USA...
CCTAGCCGCCGGTGGTCGAGCCGAACACCTCGTCGCGCGTCGCGTCCAGCGCGGTGAGCAGCGCGCCGTGCAGTACCGGCTCGCTGACCGCCTCGGAGACCACGACCCGCGGCGACACCGGCGCGATCGCGGCCACCTCCAGCTGTACCCGGTGCGCCAGCGACAGTCCGCCGGCCAGGCCCACTTCGCCCGCCAGTACCACCAGCGCCGGGTCGAGCACGACGCAGGCCGCCGCCAGCCCCAGTGCCAGCCGGCGGGCCAGCTCGTCGAGGACCGGAGCGCCGGGGGTACCCGCGTTGACCGCCGCCCGTACCGCATCCTGCGCGGTCGCGGCGCGGAAACCGTGCTCGCGCGCCACGGCCCGGATCGCGTCGGCGACCGCGAGCTCCTTGAACCCGCCCTTCGCCCGGCCACCGCGCGGCACCGGCGCCCCGGCGACGGGCAGGTACCCGATCTCGCCGGCCGCCCCGCTGACCCCGCGGTGCAGCCGGCCACCGAGGACGACCGCCATGCCGACGCCGCGGCCCAGCCAGAGCAGCACGAAGTCGTCGACGCCCTTGGCCGCGCCGGTGTACGCCTCGGCGACCGCGGCGAGGTTGACGTCGTTCTCGAACACGACGGCGCGCTTGAGGTCGTCGCGCAGCGCCGCGAGCAGGCCCCGCTGCCAGCGCGGCAGGTCGAAGACGAAGGACAGGTCGCCGGTGTCCGGGTCGACCAGACCCGGGCTGCCGAGCACCACACGTCGGACCTTGCTGATCGGCGCCTTGCCGCTGCGGGCCGCCTCGATCACCGCCCTGTGTACCACGCCGACCGGATCGTCCGTGTCGTGCGTGGATTGCTCGATCCGTCCGACCACCGTGCCGGTGATGTCCGCACAGGCGGCCACGGCGTGCTCCGGTCCGACGTCGACGCCGACGACGAAGGCGCTGGTGGGTACCACGGCGTACAGCGAGGCGTTCGGACCGCGCCCGCCGGCCTGCTCGCCGACCCGGGAAACCAGCCCGCGTTCCTCCAACCTTTCCACTAGCTGGGAAGCCGTTACCTTGGACAAACCAGTCAGCTCCCCGAGCTGTGCCCGGGTCAAAGGGCCCTGGCCCAGCAACAACTCCAGCGCGGCGCGGTCGTTGATCGCGCGCAGCAGCCGAGGTGTACCTGGAAGGCGGGTTGAGCTCATCGCGGTGGTACCTCTATCGTTTAGGAAACTTTCCTAATTTGCACGTGAAGCGTGATGATATCGGTAGCGTACGGTGAAGGGTCTTGGCCGGCCCTCCGCCGAGCCGCTACCCGTTCTGACGATCGTGGATGGCCGGGCGGCACCATTGTCACAGGTGCCGGCGGGCGGAGGGGAACCAGCGTGGCAATTGATCCGGGGTTGCGGCGACTCGCCCTCAGTACCCTGCTGCCTGCCTTCCGCGGCCACGAGGCGCCGGGCTGGATCACCGACCTGATCGACGAGGGCGTGGCCGGGTGCATCATCTTCGGGTACAACATCGTCGATCGCGGCCAACTGACCGCGCTGACCGGACAGCTGCGCGAGGTGCGCTCCGACCTTTTGCTGTCGATCGACGAGGAGGGCGGCGACGTCACCCGCCTGGCCCACGCCGCCGGCAGCCCGTACCCGGGTAACGCCGCGCTCGGCGCGATCGACGACGTGGAGCTGACCGAGCGGATCTACCGGGCGATCGGGCGGGACCTGCTGGCGACCGGGTTCAACGTGAACCTCGCACCGACCGTGGACGTCAACACCGCCGACGACAACCCGGTGATCGGCACCCGCTCGTTCGGATCCGACCCGGCCCGGGTCGCCGCGCAGTCCGCCGCCGCGGTCGTCGGGCTGCAGTCCGTCGGCGTGGCCGCCTGCGTCAAGCACTTCCCCGGACACGGGGGTACCAGCACCGACTCGCACCTCGACCTGCCCACCCTCGATGTCGGCATGGAGGTGCTGCGCGAGCGCGACCTGACGCCGTTCGTCGCCGCGATCAAGGCCGGTACCCAGGCGGTCATGACGGCGCACATCCGGGTACCGGTGCTCACCGGCGACCTGCCTGCCACGCTGTCCCGCGCCGCCATGGTCGACCTGCTCCGCCGGGAACTGGGCTTCGCCGGCGTGGTGATCACCGACGCGCTGGAGATGCGCGCGGCCGCCGAGGTCGCCGGGGGCACCGCAGCCGCCGCCGCCCGGGCTCTCGCCGCCGGCAACGACCTGCTGTGCCTGGGCTCGCGGGTGGACGCGGTACTGGTCGAGGACACCGTTGCGGAGATCGTCGCGGGCATCGAGGCGGGGTGGCTGCCGCTGACCCGGGTCGAGGAGGCCGCCGAGCGGGTCGCCGGCCTGGCCGCGTGGGCGCTCGCCACCCGGACGGAGGGACCGGTCGAGGACGGCATCGGGTACCCGGCGGCACAGCGCGCCATCCGCGTCGAGGGCTCCCTCGCCGGGCTGGGCGACCCGCTGATCGTGCAGGTGCTGGAGTCCGACGACGAGATCAACATCGCGGTCGGGCCGGGCGTGCCGTGGGGCCTCGCGCCGCACGTCAACGGGACCGAGCACGTGCAGGTCGGGTACCGCACCGCGACGCCGGAGGCGCTGCGCGCCGCTGCCGGTACCCGGCCGATCGTGCTGGTGGGACGCAACCTGCACCGGCTTCCGGGTACCGCCCGGCTGATCGAGGACCTGGCCGCCACGCACCCGGTGGTCACCGTCGAGATGGGCTGGCCGTCGAACTGGCGGCCGCACGGGGTACGGGCGTTCGTCACCACGTACGGCGCGAGCCGCGCGAACGGCTGGGCGGCCGCGTCGGCGCTCGGCCTGCTGCCGCGCGCCGGACACGAGCATTGATCCTTGGGGAGGGGTGGGGCCCGGCGGCAACGCCGGGCCCCAGTCACCCCGCGCGGCTCACCCGCTCGCCCCCCGCCGGGCCGGCCCTCGCTCGTCGATCTTGGACTTGTGGTGCCCGACTCGCGGAGCCACGCGGCTTTTGTCGCCGACACAACTCCAAGATCGACGAGCGGGCCGGCGCGGGGAGGGGGCCAGCGCGGGGCGGCGGGCGGGGCCGCGCGGCTATGCGCCTGCGGTGCGGACCAGGGTGCGGATCTGGCGCAGCAGCACCGACAATGCCGCCAGATCAGCGCGGCTGTCCTCGAAGTCGCCGATCGCGTTGCGGGCCCGGGCCAGCGCGTCCCCGTTGGCGTGCTCCCACTCGGTCACCCGGTCCTCGCTGCTCTCCCGCGCCGACGTCGACGCCAGCACCTCGGAGGTGAGCGCCGCCAGCGCGGCGTACAGGTCGTACCGCAGCGCCATCCGGGCCAGCGTGTCCCAGCGGTCGTTGCGCGGCAGGTCGGAGATGCGCGACAGCAGCTCGTCGACCCGGAACCGCTCGGACAGCACGAAGTACACGCCGGCGACCTCGGTCGTGTCGGCACCCGTCGCGTCGGCGAGGCCGACGATGTCGAGCAGCCCGAATCCGTAGAAGATCCGGGTGGACCATTCGGCGATGCGCTCGGGGATGCCCAGCGCGGTGACCTGCTCGCAGCGCGCCTGCAGCGCCTCGCGTTCCCGGCCACGGAACAGGGTGGGCAGCTGGGGCAGCAACCGGGTCAGGCCGGGCCGCAGCCGGGCGATCTCCCCGGTCACGTCCAGCGGTACCCGGCGGTTGGTGACCAGCCAGCGCACCGCGCGGTCGAGCAGCCGGCGCATCTCCAGGAACAGCGTGGTCTGCGCCTTCGTCGGTACCCGGTTGTCCATCTCCTCGATCGCCTGCCACAGCTCCGGCAGCCCGTAGACGTCGCGGACGATCACGTACCCGCGGATCACGTCGGCCGGTGACGCGCCGGTCTCCTCGACGGCGCGGTACACGAAGGAGCTGCCGCCCCGGTTGACCACCTCGTTGACGATGCCCGTGGTGACGATCTCGCGGCGCAGCCGGTGCCCGGACATCAGGTCGCCGTACCGCTCGCGCAGCGGCGTCGGGAAGTAGTCCAGCAGTACCTGCTGGGTCCACTCGTCGTCGGGCAGCGAGGAGGCGAGGATCTCGTCCTCCAGCGCGATCTTCACGTAGGCCAGCTGCACCGCGAACTCCGGCGAGGTCAGCCCGGTGCCGCTGGCGAACCGCGCGACCAGCTCCTCGTCACTGGGCATCGCCTCCAGCTCGCGGTCCAGCCGCCCGTCGCGCTCCAGGTCGGCGAGCATCCGCCGGTGTACCGGCAGCAGCGAGTGCGTCTGCGCCCGCGCGTTGCCCAGCGCCGTGGCCTGGTCGTAGTTGTCCCGCAGGACCAGCTCGCCGACCTCGTCGGTCATCTCCTGCAGCAGCTCGTTGCGCGCGGCCTCGGCGAGTTCCCCGCGGGCCACCAGCGGGTTGAGCAGGATCTTGATGTTGACCTCGTGGTCGGAGCAGTCCACGCCGGCCGAGTTGTCGATGAAGTCGGTGCAGATGTGCCCGCCGCTCACCCCGTACTCGATCCGCCCGCGCTGGGTCAGCCCGAGGTTGCCGCCCTCGCCGACGACCCGGGCGCGCAGCTGCCGGCCGTTGATCCGGATCGCGTCGTTGGCCTTGTCGCCGACGTCGGCGTGCGACTCGGTGCTGGCCTTGACGTAGGTGCCGATGCCGCCGTTCCACAGCAGGTCGACCGGCGCCTGCAGGATCGCGGTGAGCAGCTCCGGAGGCGCGAGCGCCGTGGTGGTGTCGGGCAGCCCGAGCGCGGCGCGGGCCTGCGGGGAGATCGGGATGGACTTGGCGGTACGGGGCCAGACGCCGCCGCCTTCGGAGATCTTCGTGCGGTCGTAGTCGGCCCAGGACGACCTGGTCAGGGCGAACATCCGCTGCCGCTCGGCGAAGGAGGTCGCCGGGTCGGGCGTCGGGTCGAGGAACACGTGCCGGTGGTCGAACGCGGCCACCAGCTTGATGTGCTCGGACAGCAGCATGCCGTTGCCGAACACGTCGCCGGACATGTCGCCGATGCCGACGACCGTGAAGTCCTCGGCCTGGGTGTCCAGCCCGAGCTCGCGGAAGTGCCGCTTGACCGACTCCCAGGCACCCTTCGCGGTGATGCCCATCTTCTTGTGGTCGTACCCGGCGGAGCCGCCCGACGCGAACGCGTCGCCCAGCCAGAACCGGTTCCGTACCGAGATCTCGTTGGCGATGTCGGAGAACGTCGCCGTGCCCTTGTCGGCCGCGACCACCAGGTACGGGTCGTCGCCGTCGTGGCGTACCACGTCGTGGGGCGGTACCACGACGCCGTCGACCAGGTTGTCGGTGACGTCGAGCAGGGCCTGGATGAACAGCCGGTAGCAGGCCACGCCCTCGGCGAAGAACGCGTCCCGGTCGGCCGGCGAGGGCGCCTGCTTCAGGACGAACCCGCCCTTCGCGCCGACGGGTACGATCACCGCGTTCTTGACCATCTGCGCCTTGACCAGGCCGAGGATCTCGGTACGGAAGTCGTCGCGCCGGTCGGACCAGCGCAGCCCGCCCCGGGCCACCGGCCCGAACCGCAGGTGTACCCCCTCGAAGCGCGGCGCGTACACGAAGATCTCGTACCGCGGCCGCGGCGCCGGCAGTTCCGGGATCGCGCGCGGCTCCAGCTTGAACGCGATGTACGACTTGGGCCGCCCGTCGGAACCCCGCTGGAAGAAGCTCGTGCGCAGCGTCGCCTGGATCAGCGTCAGGTACGAGCGCAGGATCCGGTCCTGGTCCAGGCTCTCCACCGCGTCCAGCCGCTGGCCGACCGCGGTGACCAGCTCCTTGCCGCGCAGCGCCCGGTCTTCGTCGGACTGCCCGCCGTTCGGGGTGAACCGGGTCTGGAAGAGGTTGACCAGCAGCTCGGCGATGTCCGGGTTGGCGATCAGGGCCGCCTCCATCGACTCCTGCGAATAGACCGTGCCGGCCTGGCGCAGGTACTTGGCGTACGCGCGCAGGATCACCACCTGCCGCCAGGTCAGCCCGGCGCGGGCCACCAGCTCGTTGAACCCGTCGACGTCGGCCTCGCCGCGCCAGGCCGCGGAGAACGCGTTCTCCAGGTGCGGCCGGATCACCGGCAGCTCCTTGGCGCCGGCCGGCAGGATCAGGCCGAAGTTGTACAGGTAGATCGTGGCGTCGGTGCGCCGGATCTCGTACGGCCGCTCGTCGGTCACCCGTACCCCGAGCGAGTGCAGCACCGGCAGCACGGTGGACAGCATCATCGGCTCGCCGTACCGGAAGACCTTGAAGCGCACGTTGTGGTCGTCCTGGCGGCGCCGGTACACGTGCATGGACAGGTCGCCGGGCTCGTCGAGCAGCTCCAGCTTGGCCAGGTCCTTGACCGCCTCGTACGGCGTGTGCTCGTCCTTGTACGCGTCCGGCAGCGCCTCGGCGTACCGGCTGTACAGCCACCGGCTCTGCTCGTCACCGACCTTGCGGTCCAGCAGCATGTGGAAGTCGTCGTCCCAGTCCCGGGTGGCGTCGGCCAGCAGGTCCTGGATGTGGGCGGCGTCGATGCGCTCCGGTGGCTCGACCGGATCGGTACGCACGATGAAGTGGATCCGGGCCAGCGGCGACTCGCCGACCCGGGTGGCGTAGTCCACCCCGACGCCGTTCAGCTCGCGCAGCAGGATCTCCTGGATCTTCAGCCGGTTTTCCGTGGTGACCCGGTCGCGGGGCAGGAACACCAGGCAGGACACGAACCGGCCGTAGGCGTCGGGGCGGACGAACAGCCGCAGCTGGCGCCGGCCGGCCAGGCGCAGTACGCCCATGACCGCGTCGTACAGGTCGTCGGTCTTGATCTGGAACAGCTCGTCGCGCGGGTAGTCCTCCAGCACCGCGAGCAGGTCGCGGCCGGAGTGGCTGCGCGGGGACAGGCCGGAGCGCTCCAGCACGGCGGCCACCTTGCGGCGCACCACCGGCAGCTCGCGCACCGAACCCTGGTATGCCGCCGAGGAGAACAGGCCGAGGTACCGCTTCTCGCCGATCACCTCGCCGGCCTCGTCGAAGATCTTGAACCCGATGTAGTCCAGGTAGGCCGACCGGTGCACGGTGGACCGGGAGTTCGCCTTGGTGATGACCAGCAGGCGCTTCTCCAGCGCCCGCGCGTACGCCTCCGGGGTCAGCGTGGCCAGGCTGCGCGGCTGGGTCTGGTCGCCGCGCAGGATGCCCAGGCCGGTACCCAGGACCGCCTGCAGCATCTGGCCGTCGATCAGCCGGTACTCGCGGTACCCGAGGAACGTGAAGTGGTCGTCGACCAGCCAGCGCAGCAGCTCGACGGAGTCGGTGATGTCCCGGTCCGGTACCGGCAGCCGCGCGTCGGCCAGCTCGTCGGCCAGGCTCAACGCCTGGGCGCGCATCTTCGGCCAGTCTTCGACCGCCTCGCGCACGTCGGTCAGTACCCGCTTGAGGTCGCGCAGCAGCTCGTCGCGGTAGTTCGTGTCGCGTACCCGGTCGACGTGCAGCAGCATCCAGCTCTCGACCAGGTCACCGGCGATCGCGTCGTCCGGCTCGACGTCGGCGGCGACCTCGACCAGCGCGCCCAGCGGCTGCCGTCGCACCACCATCAACGGGTGGACCAGCAGGTGTACCGACAGGTCGCGGGACGCCAGCGCCGCGGTCACCGTGTCGACGAGGAACGGCATGTCGTCGGTCACGATCATGATGCGGGTCAGCTCGCCGTCGCCGGTCTCGTCGACCTGGAGCTTGAGCTCGCCGGGTACCCGTTGCCGGGCCAGCTCCCGGTGCTCCCGCGCGGCCTGCACCATCTCCGCGCAGCTCAGCCCGACCAGTTCCTCGTCCGGCGCGAACCGCCAGTACCGGCGGACCAGCCGTGCCGTGTCGAGGTCCTCACCGGCCAGCGCGACCGCCTCGTCGACCAGCCGCTCCGCGTCCGGCAACGGCTCCTCCAGCTCGCTGTCCTCGGCGTCCGCCGCGGACGGCACCGCCAGCGGCCGGTCGGCCGCGCCCCGTGCCGGTGCCGTCCCGGCGCCCTCAGGGGACTCGTCGATCTCCTCGGACGCGCCGGTCGCCGCACGCCGCTTCATGGGTGCCACTCTCCTCGCTCCCACCACGTTGTGGGGTCGGTCTCCCGCTCAGCTTATGCGGCCGATCCGAGGATCGACCCCGGCTGGCGATCACCGTCCGTATTCCGGGCCGAGGATAGCGGCGGACTTGTCGATGTCGCCGGGACCGCGGTACCGACGCTCGCGGAGGTGAGCGCCAACAGCCCGGGTCGGCGGCGGGTTGTCCGCGTGGGTCAGAATGCCCTTCATGCGTCTTGTCCGTCGCCTGGCCGCTCTGCTCACGGTACCGCTGCTCGCCGGCGGACTGGTCGCGTGCTCGCACCAGCCGTCGCCGGACCCCGCGGTCAGCGCGTTCCTGGACGGCTGGCGGACCGGCCAGTTCCCCAGCAGCCTGCCGCTGATCTCCGCGGACGGCGCGGGGCTGAACGGCGCCGACGTGGCCAGCAAGATCAAGGCGTTGAGCGGTGACCTCGCCACCGTCAAGCCGACCCTCAAGGCCGGCAAGGCGAAGGTCACCAAGAACGACGCCGCCGCGCCGGTCGACGTGTCCTGGCCGATCGCCGCCGGGGTTTCCTGGAACTACCGGACGACGCTGCGGCTGACCTTCGCCGACACCAGGTGGAAGCCGATCTGGGAGCCGGCGGTGTTCGCCGCCGATGTCACCGACGGTGACAAACTGGCAGTCAAGACGACCGATGCGCCGCGCGGTCCGATCCTCGACGGTTCCGGGCAGCCCATGGTCAGCGATCAGAAGGTCGTCGACGTGGGCATCGACCCGGGTGCCGTCAAGGACCTCAACGGGCTGGTGGCGACGCTGTCCGCGGCGTTCAGGTCAGCCAAGGTCAACATCGACCTGACCGACCTGCCGGGCCGGGTCAAGGCGGCCAAGCCCGGTGAGTTCGTCGAGGTCGTGCTGCTGCGCGACAGCGTGTACCAGCAGATCAGGCCGATGATCCACGACCTGGACGGCACGCAGTTCCGCACCGGTACCCGGTCGCTCGCGCTCACCTCGACGTTCGCGCGCGCCCTGCTCGGCCAGGTCGACGAGGTGCACAAGGACACCATGGACGCGCATCCCGGCAAGTACCAGATCGGCGACGTGGTCGGGTACGGCGGCCTGGAGGAGCGGTACGACGACCGGCTGCGCGGCAAGGCCGGCGTCATCGTGTCGGTCGCGCAGAAGCCGGGCGGCAGCGACGCTGCGAAGATCCTCTTCCACACCGACGCCACCGCCGGCCAGCCGCTCAAGACCACCATCGACACGAAGACCCAGCAGGCCGCCGAGCAGGCGCTCGCCGGGGTGACCAAGCCGGCGTCGATCGTCGCGATCCGGGTCAGCGACGGCGCGATCGTCGCCGACGCCAACGGGCCCGGTGCGGCTGCGCTCAACCTGGGCTTCACCGCGCAGGTACCGCCAGGGTCGACCTTCAAGTCGGTCACCGCCACGCATGTCCTGGAGACCGGCCAGGCGGACGCCAACACGCCGATCGAGTGCACGCAGACCTACAACGTCGGCGGCCGCAACTTCAGCAACGTCGAGGGCGAGCACCTGGGTACCTTCCCGCTGCACCAGGACTTCGCCCAATCGTGCAACACCGCGTTCGCCCGGCTGTACGACAAGCTCGGCGCGACCGGGCTGCACGACACCGCCACCCAGCTCGGTATCGGCGTGCCGTGGGACATCGGCATCGACGCGTTCACCGGCAAGGTCGGCGTCAACGAGGCCGACGTCGACCGGGCCGCGGCCGCGTTCGGGCAGGGCACCACGCAGGTCTCCCCGCTCGCGCTGGCCGGCGCCGCCGCCGCGCTGTCCCGCGGCCAGTGGAAGCAGCCGCACCTGGTGACCGACCCGGCACCGGCCAAGCCGGCCGCCGACCAGCCCGCGCTCAAGCAGGGCACGGTCGACGCGATGCACCAGATGATGCGCGAGGTGGTCACCGGCGGCACCGCGAAGTCGCTGGCCAACACCCCCGGCCCGGCCATCTCCGGCAAGACCGGCACCGCGCAGTTCGACGACGCGCACCCGGACAGGACGCACTCGTGGTTCATCGGGTTCCGCGGCGACCTGGCGTTCGCGGTGTTCATCCAGGAGGGCGGCCTGAGTACCGCCGGAGCGGTGCCGCTCGCCGGTCAGTTCTTCAAACTGCTGGGCTAACGTATGCGGGCATGGACACCTATGCCGACTTCATCGACGAGGTCGCGGCCGGCGGGTTCGATGCGCCGGCCGACGGCGGGTGGACCGCGGAGCAGATCGTCGCGAACGTGGTGTTCAGCCACGAGGAGCTGATCGAGGTCACCGAGGCGGTACTCGTCGGGGAGAAGGTCAGCTACGACGACCGGGAGCGCATCGACGTGCGCGAGCTGGACCGGTGCGTGGCCGCGTACGGCGGCCTGCGCGGCCTGGCCGACCGGCTCGCCGAGACCGTCACCGTGCTGCGTGACCTGACCGGCCGGCTCGCCGAGCTGGCCAACACCCTGGTACCGGTCCGGATCGCCGAGCAGGACGGCGAGGTGATCGTCGACCAGCCGCTGCCCTGGGGCAAGCTGCTGGAGCTCGACGCGGAGGTCTACGTGCCCCGCCGCCTCGAACAGCTCCGGGCGCTGCGCGGGTCACATGGGGAAGGGCGCGGCGATCCCGAGTAGGTTCAGCCCCTGGGCGAGCGTGTCGCCGGTGAGCCGGACGAGCGCGACCCGGTTGGCCTGCCGCTGCGCGGTGTCCGCGCGCAGCACCGGGCACTGTTCGAAGAAGCGGCTGAACGCCTGGGCCAGCTCGAAGAGGTACCCGCACAGCCGGTGCGGTTCCAGCGTCTGCGCCACCTCCTGCAGGGTGGCACCGAACCCGTCCAGCCGCAGGGCCAGCTCGCGCTCGGCCGGGTGCAGGTCCAGCGCGGCATCGACCCGGTGCTTCCCGTCCACCCGGTGCTCCCCGGCCAACCGGGCTTGGATCGAGCGCACCCGGGCATGTGCATACTGCAGGTACACCGACGTGTTACCGGTGAAAGACATCATCCGGTCCAGATCGAAGGCGTAGTCCTTGGTGCGTGACGAGGACAGGTCGGCATACTTCACCGCGCCGATCGCCACCGCCTGCACCAGGCTGTCATCCAGGTCGGTGATGACTGTGCGCGCCCGGTCGACGGCCGCGTCGAGCAGTTCCCGCAGCGGCACCGTGTCACCGGCCCGGGACTTGAACGGCCGGCCGTCTGGTCCCAGTACCGTGCCGAAGGCAACATGCACCACGTCGACTCCGTCGGGCAGCCAGCCGGCCAGCCGTGCGGTGTCGAACACCATCGACAGATGCAACGCCTGCCGCGGATCGATCACGTACAGGATCCGGTCGGCACCGAGGTCGCGGACACGGTACCGCAGGGCGGCCAGATCCGTTGCGGCGTAACCGAATCCGCCGTCCTTCTTGCGGACGATCAGCGGCGCGTCGCGGCCCGGCAGGAACACGCACCAGGCACCCTGACTCTCCACCGCGAAGCCCCGCTCGGCGAGCTCGGATACAACACCCTCCAGCTGCGGGTTGTACATCGACTCCGGCGCGTCGTCCGACGGCACCAGCAGCACACCCAACCGCTCATACAACACCTGGAAGGAGTGTTCCGACCAGGCGACCAGGTCCCGCCACACCGCCCGGGTCGGTTCATCGCCGGACTGCAACGCGACGACCCGCTCCCGGGCCCGCCCGGCGAAGTCACCATCGGAGTCGAATGCCTTGCGTGCCAACGGGTACAACTCGGCGTCCGGGGTCTGCGGATGCTCCATCCGGTACTGGATGAGCATGCCGAACTGGGTACCCCAGTCACCGAGGTGATTCTGCCGGACGACATCGGCACCGAGGTGTGCCAGTACCCGGGCCAGCGCGTCGCCGATGACCGTGGAGCGTAGATGCCCCACGTGCATCTCCTTGGCCGCGTTGGGTGCGGAGTAGTCGATGACGGTCCGGCCGCCCGCCAGCGGGGTACCCACACCGAGCCGGGAATCGGCCGTCCGTAAGGCGATCCGGCTCCAGATCAGCCCGTCCGGCGCGGTGAGGTTGAGGAAACCCGGGCCGGAGACCACCGCACCGGGTACCTCGCGGGCGAGCGCGCCGGCCAGCGCCACCGGGGAGGTACCGGCCACCCGCGCCACGGCCAACGCCACCGTGGACTGGTAGTCGGCCCGGTCGGAGCGGCGCACGAGCGGATCGGCACCGGCCGACCCCGCCGGCAGTACCCGCGCCAGCGCGGCGGCCACCAACTCCGACAGCGTCTCGGCGACGCCTGCGACCTCTCCCATGCGGGACAGTCAACCGGCGGCATGCCGCGGCGGACAACCGAGTTACCGCACGGCGACGACCGTGTAGAACGTGAAGCCCGCCAGGCACGGACCGGTGGCCAGGCGGTCGAGCCAGGCCCGCGCGGCCGCCTGCGCCAGCACGCCGTCGCGTACCGCGCGGGCCGCCACGCGCCGCAGGCCGAGTACCCGTTCGGCGCTCGTGAAGTCACGGAACAGCAGGACGGTCGCGTCCACCCGCTCCACGGTGAACCCGACCTCGGTGGCGCGGCGGGCGAGCTGCCGCCCGACGACACCGTTGCGCACGTTGTCCGCCACGTACCTGGCGTATGCGCGGCAGGTATCGGTGTCCGGGTCGTCGACGGCGAGGGTGTCCCAGTCGGGTTCGGCCATCGCCAGGCGGCCGCCGGTGCGCAGTACCCGGTGCAGCTCGGCCAGCGCGCGCGACGGATCCGTCAGGTGCTGCAGTACCCGGTCGATCCGGGCCCGGTCGACGCTCGCGTCCGGCAATGGCAGCGCATGCGCGTCACCCGGCTGGATCCGCACCGCCGGCTTTCCCGCGAAGCGGCGGGTCGCCTCCTCGACCATGGCCGGGTCGGCGTCGATGCCGATGACCGTGCCGTCCGGGCCGGCGGCGTCGGCGAGCCGGGCGAGGTCGGTACCCGGCCCGCATCCCACATCGAGCACCGTGTCGCCGGGCCGGATGTGCAGCGCTGCCACCGTGCGCTGCTTGTAGTCCTGCGCCAGGGGTACCGCGGCGGCCGCGTCCAGGTACCCGATGTGGTCCGGTGCCGCGGTGTCCACGCTCACGCCCCGCGGGCGCCGCGCTGCGGCCGGGACGAGCGGCGGGGTGCGCGGACCGCCCGCGGAGCCGCGACAGCGTCGGCGGCCTCGTCCCGCGGCCCGGGCATCACCAGCGCCGGGCCCGGCGCGACCGCGGCCGGCCTGGCTTCCGGCGCGCCGCCCGGGGCGGCCGGCGCCGCGGGAGCGGCGTCCGGCGCCGCCTCGGCCTGCGGCGCCGGCTCCGCGGGCCGCAGCGGCGCGAGACCGGTGACCAGCGAGCCGACCAGTTCCCGCGCGTACGCACCGTCCGGGTCGTAGTCCGGGTCGAAGACGGTGACCTGCATGCCGAGGCAGTCCGGCGTGGCGACCAGGCCGGCGATGAGCAGTTCCAGCTCGGCGTAGGCGATGCCGCCGTCGTCGGGCGCGTCCACGGCAGGCATCACCGCCGGATCGAGGACGTCGACGTCGACGTGCACCCAGTACCCCAGGCAGTCGGCGAGCTGTTCGCGCGCCCACTGGGCGGTCCGGCCGGCGCCGTCGGCGCGTAGTTGGGGCACCGCACGGTAGGCGATGCCGGCCGCCTGCAGGTCCAGCCGGTACTCGTCCTGCGGCCGGATGCCGAGCAGCACGACGTGCTCGTCACGCAGGTACGGCCGCAGGCCCTCCAGGTCGGTCAGGTCCGGCTGGCCGCGACCGGTGGCCAGGGCGAGATCCTCCCCGGCCGCCGCCCCGACGTAGGAGGCGTTGCCCGGGTGCCGGAAGTCGGAGTGGCCGTCGAGGTACACCAGGCCGTACGGCAGGCTGTCGCGGCTGCGCAACCGGGCCAGCGCGAGCGCGGTGCCCAGCAGGATCGAGCAGTCGCCGCCGAGCACCAGCGGGAACTCGCCGCCATCGACGATCGCCCCGACCCGGTCGGCCAGGCGCCGCGAGTACCACCCGATGGCCCCGGCGTGGCAGACACCGTCGCCGGGCCGCCAGTCGCCGGGGTCGAAGCGCGGCGGGGTCAGGCAGCCCGCGTCCCGGGCCGCCAGCCGGGCCAGCAGACCCTGGTCGCGCAGCGCGCCGGGGGCCTTGGCGCAGCCCGGTACCGAGGTCGCGGTCGGCGGCCGCAACCCCAGGTTGCTCGGCGCGTCGAGAACGGCGATCCGGCGCATCGGGCTAGAACAGCGCGCTGGCGAGTTGGCGGCGGGCCGCGACCACGGCCGGGTCGTCCGGCCCGGCCACGGTGAACAGCGACACGAGGTGCTGCCGCGCCGTCTCGCGGTCGGCGCCGGACGACCGGCGCACCGTCTCGACCAGCCGCTTGTAGGCGTCTTCGGCCCGGCCGGACAGCACCTCGACGTCGGCCGCCAGGGTCTGTGCGGCCACGTCGTCCGGCGCTGCCGCGGCGTCCGCGAGCGCCTTCGCCGGATCCACATCCCGTACCCGACGCAGCAGCCCCACCTGCGCCAACCCGGCCTCGGCGGCGACGTCCGCGGGCGATTCCGCGAGGATCTTCCGGTATGCCTGCTCGGCACCGTCGAGGTCGCCGGCCATGAGGGCGTCGTCGGCGCTCTCCAGCCGCGGGTCGGCCGTCGGCGCGACCGCCACCCCGCCCGCCTTCAGCACCGCATCGATCCACTGCCGCAGCTGCGTCTCGGGTATCACGCCGGTGAACGCGTCGACCGGTTGCCCGCCGACGACCGCGAACACCATCGGGATGCCCTGGACCCGGAACATCTGCGCCAGCCGCGGGTTCGCATCGACGTCGATCTTCGCCAGGGTCCACGCGCCGTTGCCCTCGATCGCGAGCTTCTCCAGTACCGGCGACAGCTGCTTGCACGGGCCGCACCACTCGGCCCAGAAGTCGATGACGACCGGGGTCTGCAACGACCGGTCGAGAACCTCGGACTGGAACGTCGCCTCGGTCACGTCGACGATCGACACGCCGCCACCGCGCGGACCCGGCGCCGGCTGACCGGCCGGCGGTTGGCCAGCCGTGGGCTGTGCCGGGGCCGGCGGCGGGGTGCGTAACGCGCTGAGATCCACCGCGCCGCGGGTGAAGATCGACGACGACTTGGTACGAGGATCGGTCATGCTGCCTAGTCTGGCACGCATCGGGAGGTGGGCGGGACCGCCGTCCCGTGCCGTCAGAAGCGGGCGGGCTCCCGGTAGTCGCCCCACTCGGCCCGCAGCGCGTCGCAGATCTCGCCCAGCGTCGCCTCGGCGCGCACCGCGTCGAGCATCGACGGCACCAGGTTCTCCCGGGTCCGCGCCACCTCGACCATGCGCTTGAGGCTGGCGTCCACCGCCGCCTGGTCGCGCTGCGCGCGCCGGGCGGCGAGCGCGTCGCGCTGGGCCAGCTCGACCTCGTGCGAGATGCGCAGGATCGAAAGGTCGCGGGTCACCGTCGCGGTGTGCGCGTTGACGCCGACGATTTTCTTGGTACCGCGCTCCAGCGCCTGCTGGTAAACGAAAGCCGACTCGGCGATCTCGGCGGTGAACCAGCCGTCCTCGATACCGCGCAGGATTCCGCTGGTGATGGTGCCGTCGCCGCCCAGGTCCCGGATCCGCGCGAAGACCTGCTCCGCCTCGGCCTCCAGCCGGTCGGTCAACGCCTCCACATACCACGACCCGCCCAGCGGATCGGCCACGTTGGTGACCCCGGTCTCCTCCATCAGCACCTGCTGGGTACGCAGCGCGATCTCGGCCGTCTCGTCGGTCGGCAGCGCGAGCGTCTCGTCCAACGCGTTGGTGTGCAACGAGTTCGTCCCCCCGAGCACCGCCGCCAGCGCCTCCACCGCGGTACGGACGACGTTGTTCACCGGCTGCTGCGCGGTCAGCGACACCCCGGCGGTCTGCGTGTGGAACTTCAGCCACAGCGCCTTCTCGCTCGTCGCGCCGTACTCGTCGCGCATCCACCGGGCCCAGATCCGCCGGGCCGCCCGGAACTTGGCGATCTCCTCGAAGAAGTCGACGTGCGCGTCGAAGAAGAAGCTCAGCCCCGGCGCGAACGTGTTGACGTCCATGCCCCGCGACAGTCCCAGCTCCACGTACCCGAACCCGTCGGCCAGCGTGTATGCCAGCTCCTGCGCGGCGGTCGAGCCGGCCTCGCGGATGTGGTACCCGGACACCGACAGCGGCTTGTACCGCGGGATCTCCCGGGCGCAGTACTCCATCAGGTCGCCGATCAGGCGCAGGTGCGGCTCGGGCGGGAACAGCCACTCCTTCTGCGCGATGTACTCCTTGAAGATGTCGGTCTGCAGCGTGCCGTCCAGCTTCGCGAGGTCGGCGCCCTGCCGTTCGGCGGCCACCAGGTACATGCAGAAGACCGGCACCGCCGGGCCGGAGATGGTCATGCTGGTCGTCACGCCGGCCAGGTCGATGCCGTCGAACAGGATCTCCATGTCCCGCGCCGAGTCGACCGCCACGCCGCAGTGGCCGACCTCGCCGAGCGCCTTCGGGTCGTCGGAGTCGCGACCCATCAGGGTCGGCATGTCGAAGGCCACCGACAGGCCGCCGCCACCCGCGCCCAGGATCAGCTTGTACCGCTCGTTGGTCTGCCGGGCGTTGCCGAAGCCGGCGAACTGCCGGATGGTCCAGGTGCGGCCGCGGTACCCGGTCGGATACAGGCCCCGGGTGTACGGGTACTCCCCCGGCCAGCCGATCCGCTCGAACCCGGGCACCTCGGCGCCCTCGGGCGGCCCGTACACCGGGTCGACCGGAAGGCCGGACAGCGTCGTGAAGTCGGCGTCCCGGCGCACGGCAGCGTCGTACCGGGCCTGCCAGCGCGCCCGGCCCGCGGCGATCCCGCTCTCATCCATGACGCGAGTCTAGAGGCTGGCCTGAACGATGACTAAGGAAGCCGGTCGTCATGTGGTGAACCACGCCCCTACCCTTACCCGGATGGAGCCCGAACCACAGCCGGCCGAGGAACAGCCGACCGAACCACAGCCGGCCGAGGAGACGCCGGCGGCGGCCGCCGCCGAAGACGAGCCGGCGGCCGTCGAGGACGAACCCCTGCAGCGCTGGCGGGTACCGGTCACCGTCGGCCTCGGCGTCGCCGTCCTCGCGCTCAGCCTGCTCGTCGGCCTCCTGACCTGGAACTTCTCCCGCGGGCACCACCCGCCCGCCAGCCAGGCCTCAGGTACCCGGCCGGCCGGGGCGCATCCGGCCGCCGACGCCGACGGCTGCCGCTGGTGGCTCGCCGACCCGGCCAGCAAGCCGTACCAGCGCAGCGTCGGCATCCCGCCGCACAGCCGGACGCACCGGACCGGTACCCGGACCATGACGATCACCACGAACCACGGCGCGATCCTGGTCAAGATCGACGCCGCCCGTACCCCGTGCACGGTGGCCAGCTTCACGTTCCTCGCCAGCCGGCACTTCTTCGACGGAACCGGCTGCCACCGGCTCGTCACCGACCAGCTCTACCTCTTGCAGTGCGGCGACCCGAGCGGTACCGGCCGCGGCGGCCCCGGCTACGCCTTCGCCGACGAACTCGACCGCACCCGCCCGCTACCCAAGGCGTCCGGAGGCCACGGGCTGGCGATCTACCCGCGGGGTACCGTCGCCCTCGCCAACTCCGGCAAGGACACCAACGGCAGCCAGTTCTTCATCGTGTACCGCGATTCGCCCATCCCGCCCACGTTCACGCCGTTCGGCACGGTGATGGCCGGCATGTGGGTACTCGACGAGGTGGCCGCGGCCGGCGACGACGGCGCGTACACCCCCGACCCGGGCGGCGGCCACCCGAAGTCGCCGGTCACCATTTCCAGCGTGACGGTCGGCTAGCAGCCGCACGCCCGGCTCACGAGCCGACCACGATCGCTTTGGTCTCCGCCACGTACCCCTTGGCCCGCTCGGCGTCCGCGGCCACCGCGCTTTCGTCGGGTACGTGCACGTCGTCCACTGTCACGTCGACCGCGACGACCTCCAGGCCGAGCAGGTTCTCCACCGAACTGATCACCTTTTCGCGCACCTTCTCGGTCACCGAGAAGATCTGGAACCCGAACTCGATGACGATGACGACGCTGATCTCGGCGGTCCTGCCCTCCAGCTTCACCGACACGCCCTGCGCCGCGCTCTCCTCGCCCAGGTGCAGCTTCTCCCGGACGGTGGACAGCGCGCGGGCGACGTCGCCGCCGAGGTCGTGGACACCGGGTACCTCGCGGGCGGCGATACCGGCGATCTTCTCGACCACCTCGTTGCCGATCGTGGTCCTACCGCGGCCGGCGGCCACCGAGGCGTTGTTGCGCAGGCGGGTCACCACGTTGGCGGCCGCCTCCTGAACCGCGTCGCCGGCCTTGTGCAACACCTCGTCCACAGTGGACGGTCCAGGCTGGACGGGAGGATCGGCGGGCGGCGGTCCCGGTACCGCCGCGGTCGCCCGGATCGTCGAGGTCGGCTCGGCGGCGGGCGGGACCGGCGGAGGAGCGGGTGCGCCCAGCGGAGGAGCGGGCGGGACCGGCAGCGGAGGCGGAGACACCGGCCCGGAAGCGAGATCAGTCATGGCTCGCGAGCGTACCGGCGCGACCGGGGTACCGGGACCCGCCGACCGGTCAGCCTGCCGCAGCCCGGGATCCAGCCCAGGATCCAGCCCGGGATCTTGGACGCCCGCACCCCCGTCAAGGGGGCCGCGCGTCCAAGGTCTCGGGAAGGTTCGGGAAAGCCAGCGGCGCACCATCGGTATGTCAGCCCCGCACCACCGAGGCGAGCCCGTCGACCAGGTGCAGCTCGGCGTCACCGGTCGCGGCCGCCTCCGGGTCGTGGGTCGCGAACACCACCTCGGAGACCGCGAGCGTTGTCATGACCCACCTCTGACCGCTGCGCGGGGCGCCTTGGTGCGCCTAGCGACCGTTCCGGCCCGCGAGCTCCGCCAGGCGGCCCGGAACGGTCGTCCGCTGGCGCTTCGCGCGTTGGTCCGGACGGCGCCGCGCCCCGCTCCACTCATGCCGAAGAGGATCGCAGACCGGCGAGAAGTTCGTGGGCCGCCGCATAGGGATCCAGCGATCCGCCGGCGACCCGGGCGGCGAGCTGCGGCAGTGCGGTACCGCGGCGCAGCGAGGACAGCCGCTCCCGCACGGTACCCAGGGCAATGGCCTCGATCTCGGCGGTGGCGCGTGCCTCGCGCCGGCGCCGCAGCTCGTCGTGTGCCGTCAGCCAGCCGCGGTGCTTGTCGATCGCGGCCAGCACGTCCTCGATGCCCTCGCCCTTGGCGGCGACGGCCCGGACCACCGGCGGCCGCCACTCGCCCGGCTGCCGGGACACCAGTCCGAGCATGCCCTGGATGTCGCGGTAGGTGGCGTCGGCGCCGTCCCGGTCGGCCTTGTTCACCACGAACACGTCGGCGACCTCGAGGATGCCGGCCTTGACCGCCTGGATCGCGTCGCCCATGCCGGGGGCGAGCAGTACCAGTGTGGTGTCCGCGAGCGACGCGACCTCCACCTCGGCCTGCCCGACGCCGACGGTCTCCACGAGGACCGTGTCGTACCCGGCGCTCTCCAGTACCCGCACCGCCTGCGGCGTGGCCGCGGCCAGCCCGCCGAGGTGCCCGCGCGAGGACATCGACCGGATGTACACCCCGTCGTCGGTGGCGTGGTCCTGCATCCGTACCCGGTCGCCGAGGATCGCCCCGCCGGTGTACGGGCTGGACGGGTCCACGGCCAGCACCCCGACCCGGTGCCCGCGTGCCCGCAGCGCCCGGACCAGCTCATTGGTGATGGTCGACTTGCCCACGCCGGGCGACCCGGTCAGCCCGATGACCTGGGCGAGCCCGGCGTGCGGGGTGAGCGCGGCGGCGAGCGACGGCAGCGCCGGGTCTTCGTTCTCGACCAGCGAGATGAGCCGGGCCAGCGCCCGGTGGTCTCCGTCGCGGGCGGCCGCGACCAGTGTGGGTACGTCGGTCAGCCGACGACTTCCGATCCGAGAGTCCGACACAGTCCGGCGCGCACCTCCTCGGTGCGCTCGGCCGGGAAGGTGATCCGGAACCGCCGCGGGGTACCCAGCTCGGCCGCGTTCGGCGTGGTCAGCTCGAACATCAGGTCGCCGGACCCGACGGTCACCTGCTCGACACCCCCGTACGTCGTGCCCTCCTGCCGGCCCCAGACCAGGCAGTACGGCTCCTCGTGCGGTTCCGGGTCGTCGGCCCGCTGCACCACCAGGCACCCGCCGTTGCCGTCGGCGAGCCGGAACACGTAGCCGACGAACCCGTCACCCTCGACAGTTGTCGTCATCCCGCCCACCGCCGTGGCCGCGAACTCCAGGGGTGGTGGCCGCACGGCAACTCCTTGTAGGTCAGTCTCCCGGTACCTGGATCAGCAGCGCGTCGCCCTGGCCGCCCCCGCCGCACAGTGCCGCCGCGCCCAGGCCACCACCACGCCGCTTGAGTTCGAGCGCGAGGGTGAGTACCAGGCGGGCGCCGGACATGCCGATCGGGTGACCCAGGGCGATGGCGCCGCCGTTCACGTTGACGATATCGGGACCCACACCGAGCTCTCTCGTCGACTGGATACCAACCGCCGCGAACGCCTCGTTGATCTCGATGAGGTCGAGGTCGTCGACGGACAGGCCGGCCTTGTCCAGCGCGTGCCGGATCGCCCGGGCCGGCTGGCTGTGCAGGGAGTTGTCCGGGCCGGCGACGGTACCGTGCGAGCCGATCTCGGCGATCCAGGTCAGCCCGAGCTGTTGCGCGCGGGTCTTGCTCATCACCACGACCGCGGCCGCGCCGTCGGAGATCGGCGAGGAGGTACCGGCGGTGATCGTGCCCTCGGCGCCGAACGCCGGCCGCAGCTTGGCCAGCGTCTCCTGCGTGGTGTCCGGGCGGATCCCCTCGTCCTCGCTGAGCACGAGAGGCTCGCCGCGCTTCTGCGGTACCGACAACGCAGTGATCTCCTCGGCGAACACGCCGTTCTTCTGCGCGGTCGCGGCCCGCTGGTGCGAGGCGGCGCCGAAGGCGTCCTGCTCCGCGCGGCTGATCCCGTACCGCTTGCTGTGCCGGTCGGTCGACTCACCCATCGACACCCCGTCGTAGGCGTCGGTCAGCCCGTCGAAGGCCATGTGGTCCAGCAGCGTGACCTCGCCGTACTTGTACCCTTCGCGCTGCCCGACGAGCAGGTGCGGCGCCTTGGTCATCGACTCCATGCCACCGGCGACGACGATGTCGAACTCGCCGGCCCGGATCAGCTGGTCGGCCAGCGCGATCGCGGTGATGCCGGACAGGCAGACCTTGTTGACGCTCAGCGACGGTACCGTCATCGGAATGTCGGCACCGACCGCGGCCTGCCGCGCGGACATCTGCCCGGCGCCCGCCTGGAGCACCTGCCCCATGATCACGTACTGCACCTGATCGGGGGACACCCCCGAGCGTTCGAGCGCGGCCCGGATCGCCGCCGCACCGAGCGCGGTGGCCGGGAAGCCCTTGAGGTTGCCCAGCAGCCGCCCCATCGGGGTGCGCGCGCCGCCGACGATCACCGAAGTCATTTGTGAACTCCCCGACATAGGCACTGAACGGTCGTTCGGTAACACTATCGCCATGGTTTCTACACCGGCCCCCGATGCGGCGGCCATCACATCGGTCGGGATCCTGCGCATCGACCACGTCGGGATCGCGGTCGCCGACCTTGATGCGGCGATCGGATTCTACGCGCGCGTCTTCGGCATGACCTGCGTGCACCGGGAGGAGAACGAGGAGCAGGGGGTCTGCGAGGCGATGCTCGCGGTCGGGCCGGGCGCCGACCGGATCCAGCTGCTCGCGCCGCTGCGGCCGGACTCGACGATCGCGAAGTTCCTGGACCGCAGCGGACCCGGCGTCCAGCAGTTGGCCTACACCGTGGCCGACGTCGAGGCCACCTCCGCGGCCCTGCGCGAGCGCGGCGTCCGGTTGCTCTACCAAACCCCGAGAAGGGGTACCGGTGGCTCGCGCGTCAACTTCGTCCACCCCAAGGATGCCGGCGGGGTGCTCGTGGAGCTGGTGGAACCGCCAAGGTGACACGTGGGCTTGGCCACAGGACGCTTCCGCGAAAAGTTACCGTTAAGTAACGTTCGGCCATGGAACAGATCCGCGAAGCCATCCTCGCCGGCAACCCGGAAGCGGTGGCCGCACTACCCGTACCGGAGAGCTACCGGGGCGTGGTGGTCCGCTCCGACGAGGTGGGCATGTTCGAGGGGCTCAGCACCCGCGAGCGTGACCCGCGCAAGTCGCTGCACGTCGAAGAGGTACCCACGCCGGCGCTCGGGCCGGGCGAGGCGCTCGTCGCGGTGATGGCCAGCGCGATCAACTACAACACGGTGTGGACGAGCATTTTCGAACCGCTGCCGACCTTCAAGTTCCTGCAGCGCTACGGCAAGCTGTCGGAGCTGACCAGGCGGCACGACCTGCCGTACCACGTGGTCGGCTCGGACGCCGCCGGCGTGGTGCTGCGGGTCGGCGTCGGGGTGACCAAATGGAAGCCGGGCGACGAGGTCGTCGCGCACTGCCTGTCGGTCGAACTGGAGGACGCCGCCGGGCACGACGACACGATGCTCGACCCGCAGCAGCGGATCTGGGGCTTCGAGACCAACTTCGGCGGCCTGGCCCAGCTCGCCCTCGTCAAGGCCAACCAGCTGATGCCGAAGCCGGGCCACCTCACCTGGGAGGAGGCCGCCTGCCCGGGGCTGGTCAACTCCACCGCGTACCGCCAGCTCGTCTCCCGCCACGGCGCCTCGATGAAGCAGGGCGACGTCGTGCTGATCTGGGGCGCGTCCGGCGGCCTCGGCTCCTACGCCACACAGTTCGCCCTGAACGGCGGCGCGGTACCCGTCTGCGTGGTATCCAGCCCGGAGAAGGCGGAGGTCTGCCACCGGATGGGCGCCGAGCTGGTGATCGACCGCGCCGCCGAGGGGTACCGCTTCTGGCACGACGAGCACTCGCAGGACGAGTCCGAGTGGCGGCGGTTCGGCGCCCGCGTCCGCCAGCTCACCGGCGGTGACGATCCGGACATCGTCTTCGAGCACCCGGGCCGGGAGACCTTCGGCGTGAGCGTGTTCGTCGCCAAACGCGGCGGTACCGTCGTCACCTGCGCCTCGACCAGCGGATACCTGCACCAGTACGACAACCGGTACCTCTGGATGAACCTGAAGCGGATCATCGGCTCGCACTTCGCCAACTACCGCGAGGCGTGGGAGGCCAACCGCCTGATCGCCCGCGGCCGGATCCACCCGACGCTGTCCCGGGCCTACCCGCTGGAGCAGACCGGCCAGGCCGAAGTTTGCTTCGGCGGACGTGGGATCGAGACGCAAGGCGTCGGAAAAGGCGGTGAAAGCGCGTTCGGGGGCGCCCCGGCGCAGGAGCAGCCTGGCGAGGGCTACGCGGGCATCGGTGAACGCCGGGTTGGCCTCGAGCGCGGC
>Ga0066710_100000546_pt1 | contig 23379 bp, 22 predicted proteins | sample GraSoiAngelo_159_FD_79666 | JGI IMG/M metagenome (GOLD analysis project Ga0066710, IMG submission 79666) | Grasslands soil microbial communities from the Angelo Coastal Reserve, California, USA - 14_1009_16_40cm | ecosystem: Environmental > Terrestrial > Soil > Grasslands | place: USA...
CTTCGCGCCCTCGGTGAGGCTCTTGAAGCCCTCGCCGGCGATCGCGCTGAAGTGAACGAAGACGTCGTCGCCGCCGTCGGCCTGCGAGATGAAGCCGTAGCCCTTCGAGTCGTTGAACCACTTAACGGTTCCGGTTGCCATGTATTCCACCTCCCTGCTCCTTCACGAACGTGCAGCGGAGGCGTGATCGCACTACCGGTACTCGCTCTTGATGATCTGTGGCGCGGGAACCGTAGCGCATTCTGACTAGTTAAGGGCTGGCCGCGACCGCCTGCGGCGCGGTCTCAGCGCGAAGCAGCGACAGCGCTGTCAACGGGAAGACGAGCACGGAAACGAGGCCGGCGGCGACGAACGCGGCTCCGGTGCCTTTGGCGATCAGGCCGAGATCCATCCCGATCTGCCCAGCGACGACGATGAAGCCGAGCGAGGTCGCCTGCAGGAGGCCGGCGGCCGCGACGTGGCGGCTGTCGAGGAGCGGCCGGTAGAGCAGCGCCGGTAGCGCGCGGGCGGCGAGCAGGAGTGCGACGAAGATCGGCACCAGCGCGAGCGTCGAGGACTTGGCAAACAGTGCGCTGCCGTCGAACTTGAGCCCGCTGGCGACGAAGAAGAACGGAACGAAGATCCCGAAGCCTGCCTCGGCGAGCTTCTGGCGGAAGTGCGTATGGGTCATCGACTCGTCGCGGTCGACGAGCTTGAGGACGGCGCCGGCCATGAACGCGCCGAGAATCGCCTCGAGCCCGAACTTCTCGGCGAGGACGACGAAGCCGACGAGCAGCACGAAAGCCCCGCGCACCCGGATCTGCGCGGTTGTGTCCTGAAGTCGGAGCAATGCGCCCGAAAGCCGCATCGAGCGCTCCGCTCCGAGGACTGCGAGGCCGATCGCCGCCGCGAAGGCGGCGAAGGCCCCGAGCAGGCTCAGCTTCGCGCCGAGGCCCGACGAGTGTCCCGAGAAGAAGAGCGAGAGCAGGACGATCGTGGCCACATCCGCGATCGATGCCCCGGCGAGCACGATCTGTCCGAACTGGGTCGACGACTCGCCTGCGTCCTTCAGTACCGGGATGACGACGCCGAGCGAGGTGGCTGCGGCGATGATCGCGATCAGAAGCGGCGATTTGACGAGGCCCGCCCCATCGAGGCCGAGCGCGAAGACGAGCGCGATTCCGAGCGAGGCGGCGAAGCCGAGGCCGGTCAGCTTCAGCAGCCGGCCGCGGAACTGCTCGAACTCGACCTCGAGGCCGGCGAGCAGGAGCAGGAACGCGAGGCCGAGCAGGCTCATCAGCTGCACCGGCTCGTCGACCTTCGCCCAGCCGAGCACCGAGGGGCCGAGCACGATCCCGAGCACGATCTCCAACACGACCGCCGGAAGTCGCAGCGACGGCACGAGCCCGAGGGCGAGCGGCGCCGCGAACGCCGCGGCGGCGACGATCAGCAGGTTGGTGAAGTCGATCGGCACTACGCCGGCACGGTGACGCGCGCCTGCTCGGCGGCGGCCTTCACACCTTCGCCGAAGGTCGGGAAGACGTGGTGTGCCCTGGCCAACTCGTCGACGGTGACGCCGAGCCGCATTGCGATCGAGAACCCCTGGACGATGTCGCTTGCGCCGCGAGAGACGACGTGTAGCCCGAGCACACGGCGGCTGGGGCGGTCGAAGACGATCTTGTAGAGCCCGTGCTTCGCATCGATGTACGACGCCCTACGGACGTACTTCAGCGGGTGAACGACCGTTTCGGCCTCGAAGCCCTGCTCCTCAGCCTCCATTTGCGTCAGCCCGACGCCGGCGAGCTCGGGGTCGGTGAAGATCGCCGTCGGCAGGACGGAATAGTCGGCCGCGGGACCTTCGCCGGGGTAGTACATGTCCTCGACCGCGATTCGCGCCTGGTACTGGGCGACCGGCGTGAAGAGCGCCTGGCCGTTGACGTCGCCCGCGGCCCAGATACCGGGGACGTTCGTGCGCATGCGCTCGTCGACGACGATGCCGAGCTTGTAAGTCTCGACGCCCGCGGCTTCGAGGTTCAGCTCCTCGATGTTCGGGCGGCGGCCGGAGGCGAGCAACAGGCGGTCGAACTCCACCTCCTGTTCCATGCCGCCCTCGCGCGGCACGATCGTTGCGACGTGGGTTCCGTCGCGAGCGGCGACCTTCGTGACGAAGCTGCCGAGGATGATCGGAATTCCCTCGTCCGTGAGGGCCTCGCGAAGCTCCATGGCGGCGTGCTGGTCGGTGTTCGGCGCGATCTCGTCGAGCGCGTCGACGATCGTCACCTTCGAGCCGAAGCGGGCGAACGTCTGGCCGAACTCAAGGCCGACGGCGCCGGCGCCGACGATCAGCAGTCTCTCGGGCAGCTCCTCGAGCTCGAGCGCGCTGATGTGGTCGAGCCAGTCGATCTCCTCGATGCCTTCGACCGGCGGCACCGCGGTGCGTGAGCCGGTGGCGATCAGGATCTTGTCGGCGGTGAGCTCGCCCTCGCCGACCCTGATCGTGTGGGGCCCGACGAAGCTTGCGGTTCCCTCGTAGGTGTCGAAGCCCGCCGCCTGCAGGTCCTCGACCCACTTCGGCTGCGGCTTCTTCAGCGTTTCCTTGCGGGCCTTGACCTTCGCCAGGTTCGTCGTCGCGGGGCCGACTTCGATGCCGAGTTCGTTCGCGAGGGCGTTGATGTCGTGAACCAGGTCGGCGGCGACGAGGTAGGCCTTCGTCGGGGTGCAGGCCACGTTGGGGCAGCTGCCTCCCCAGCGCTCGCGCTCGATCAGTGCGACCTTCGCTCCATGCTCCTTTGCCGCCTTGTTGGCGCCGTCCCGGGCTGCGGAGCCGGCGCCGATCACGATCAGGTCGTAGTGCTCTCTCGTCATGGGATCCTCCTCGCTCTCTCGTGGCACAGTCGCACGGGCGCGCGCACCGTTACAAGCGTGCTGTAACACCCGCCTCGTGCGAAGGACTGAAGCGGCGTGGAGATCTTCGACGTCAGCGTGCCTCTGCGGGAGGGGATGGTCACGTATCCGGGCGATCCGGAGGTGCACATCGAGCTCGCGGCGTCGATCGCGGGCGGTGACGTCGTCAACCTCACGCGGATCGACTTCGGCTTGCACTCGGGGACGCACGTCGACGCGCCCGTGCACTTCATCGACGGCGCGGCCGGGGTGGATGCGATTCCGCTCGAGGTTTTGGTCGGGCCGTGCGAGGTCGTTGACGCCCCCGATCTCTCGGCGGAGTCAGTCGCCGCTGCGCCGCGAGCTGAGCGGATCCTGTTCAAGACGCCGAACTCGGAGCTCTGGGCGCGTGATGTCTTTGAGGAGGATTACGCGCGGCTCGACGGCGAGGCGGCCAGGCTGCTCGTCGAGCGCGGCGTTCGGCTCGTCGGCGTCGACTACCTATCGGTCGGCGACGAGGAGGCGCATCACGCGCTGCTCGAGGCCGGCGTCGTACCGGTCGAGGGGCTCGACCTGCGGGCGGTCGAGCCCGGCGGTTACGAGCTCGTCTGCTTGCCGCTGCGCGTTGTCGGCGCCGACGGCGCCCCGGCCCGCGCGATCCTGATCCGCCGCTGACCGTTTCGGCCATTGTCCGGGGTCTGACCCCGGACAATGGCTCAAAGCGTCACGATCGCGGGGCGCCGGAGGCCGCTCGTTCCGAGCTCGCCGAGATCGGGGGTGCGGGTGATCACCTCGACGCCCTGGGCGGTAACGAGCGCGGTGTCCTCTGACTTGGCGCCGCCGGCGATCGAGGGGTTCCACGCGACTGCGCCCGCTACGGGAATCACGGCAGGCTCGCCCGGCGTCGCGAAGACCTCGCGGCCGCGGTAGCCGGTCAGGCCGCCCTGGTGATGCCTGCCCCACTCATCAGCGAAGCCTTGCTCGGCATAGGCCGCGGCGCCGGCGGCGAAGATCTCACCGAGCCTCGCGCCGGGCCGCGAGGCGGCGAGGAAAGCCGCGTCGACCTCGGCGCAGGCGGCGACGAGCCACGCGAGCTCGTCGGGCGGCGGCCCGAACGAGACCAGGCGCGTCAGCGAGACATGGAGGCCGTCGCGCTCGGCCGTGATCGCGAGCAAAGCGTGGCGGCCGAGCGGCTCGTCGGTCGGCAGCGGGTGGCGGTGAAGCGGCTGCCGGCGCTCGCCCGCGATGAGCGCGACCGCCGGGAAGAACCCTCGCAGCCACGCCTGCCGCGCCAGCTCCGCCGCGGCCTCACGTTCGGTCAGCTCCGGCGCCAGCGCCCCGAGCGCCGCTCGCATCGCATCCGCGGCGTCGGCCCCGGCGCGGCGGTATCGCTCCAGCTCCTCGCCGCAGAGCTCCCGCCGCAGCTCATCCAGTACCGACGACGTCTGCTCAAGCGCATGGCCCTCGAACCACGGATACGGCTCGGCCGCGTAGCCGAGCTCCTCCCAGCGCTCCTCGGCCTCGACGCGCGAGCGCTCGATGTCCTGGTAGAGGACGCGCGCGGAATCGGCGTCCAGGACGACGGTATAAGGCGAGGAAGGCGCCGCCTCGTCGACCGGCCGCCCGCGCCCGCAGAGCAGCCAGCGCACGTCGGCCGGACGGGAGGTGACGAGTCGCCCGCCCGCCGCCTCGAGCGCGAGCCGGCGCTTGCGGGCGGCCTCGTCACTCATTGAGCGGTCGCGGCTCCGCTCTCCATCATCGTCATCGACATCTCCGGCAGGTCGAGCGCGATCGCAGCTTGGATCAGGCCGAGGTGCGAGAACGCCTGCGGGAAGTTGCCGATCAGCTCGCCCGAGTGCGGGTCGATCTCCTCCGCCAGCAGGCCGACGTCGTTGCAGAAGCCGAGCAGCCGCTCGAACAGCTCCCGCGCCCGCTCGCCCTCGCCCGCCCGCGCGAGACACTCGACCAGCCAGAAGGAGCAGATCGCAAACGTCGCCTCGTCCCCAGAGAGCCCGTCGACGCCGTCGGTGATGTAGCGGTAGACGAAGCCGTCGGCGGACAACTCGTCCGCGATTCGGCCGGCCGTCGCCAGCGCGCGCGGGTCGTCATGCGGAACGAAGCCGACGATCGGGATCATCAGGTTCGAGGCGTCGAGCGCCGGCGAACCGAAGTACTGGACGAACGACTGCGAGGCTTCGTCGACGCCGTCGCGCTCGATTAGCGCACGGATCTCATCGCGCTCCGATGCCCAGCGCGGGTCGGCCTCGCGGCCGTCGAGCTCGGCCAGCCGCACGAGCCGGTCGAGCGCGACCCACGCCATCACCTTCGAATAGACGAAATGCTGCGGCTCGCCCCGGATCTCCCAGATCCCCTGATCCGGCTCGCGCCACTTCTCCAGGACGACGCCACCCACCCGGGAGAGGAAGTCCCACAGGACCTCGTCGATCTCACCGCCGTGCCTGCGAAAGAGCCAGGCGCTGTCGAGCAGCTCGCCGAACGTGTCCAGCTGGAACTGCTGCGCCGCCCCGTTGCCGATCCGAACCGGCCGCGAGCCCCTGTAGCCCTCGAGCCAGTCGAGCTCGACCTCGGGCAGCAGCCGCTCGCCGCCGACGCCGTACATGATCTGCAGCTCGCTCGCCCGGCCCGCGGTCGTGCGCCTCAGCCATTCCATGTACGCGTTCGCCTCGTCCGTGTAGCCGAGAACGAAGAGGGCGTTCAGTGTCAATGTCGAGTCGCGCAGCCACGAGAAGCGGTAGTCCCAGTTGCGCTCGCCGCCGATCTCCTCGGGCAGTGACGTCGTCGCCGCGGCGACGATCGAGCCGGTGGGGCCGTTTGTCAGCGCCTTCAGCACGAGGGCGCTACGCACGACCTGCTCGCGGTAGGGGCCCTGGTAGGTGCACCGGTCGGCCCAGGCGGCCCAGGTCGACGTGGTCTCGTCGAGCTTCGCGTGCACATCGTCTCTACTCAACCGCCCGGGCTCGAGCTCGTGCGGGAGCTGGTAGGTCAGCACGACGAACGCCTCCTCGCCCGCGCGCAGCGTCCGGTTTCCCTGGGTCGCGGAGCGCTCGGCGTCGCCGAAGGGCAGCTCGCTCTGGAGCACGAGCGCGTCGGCGCCGCCGTAGACGATCACGAGGTCGTCCGCGAGCGTCTCGAGCCGCGGTGTCGTCAGCCCGTAGTCGAAGCGCGGCACGAGCTTCACCTTCACCGCGACCTCGCCCTCGCTGCAGCGGGCGATCCGGATCAGCCGGTGGTCGGGATGCGCAGAGCGCGCGTCCTCGCCCGGCTCCGGCACGCGGAACGCGAAGAAGTCGGTCAGCACGAGCGTGCCGGTCGGCGTCCGGAAGGTCGTCTCGAGCACGTTCGTCCCCGGCAGGTAGCGCCGGCTCGCCTCGTAGTCGTCGTGGAGCGGCGCGATCCGGAAGAAGCCGGCCTTTGCCCAGTCGAGGATCCGCCCGAACACCGGCCGGGCCTCGAAGCGGTGGAAGGTGCACCAGTCGATCGAGCCGTCCTTCGAGACGAGGGCGCCGGAGTGACAGTCGGAGAGCAGCGCGTAGTCCCCGATCGGCGGATAGATCTCGACGCTCATCGGGATCCGTTCACCTCGACGAAGACCTTGATCGCGTCCTTGTCCTCGGTGAGCGCGCGGATCATCTGGTCGTAGTTCTCGAGTCCGCGGATCGGCGTTGTCAGCAACTGGTCAAGCCAGCCCGGGAAGAGCGCCTGCGCCTTGATCAGGTCGTCGACGCCGCTGCGGAAGTCGGCCGGCGAGGCGTTGACGGTGCCGACCATCACCTTGTTGCCGAGCACGAAGCTCTGGTTGATCTTGTCCGAGCTGATCTCCGCCTTTCGGTCTCCGCCGGTGATCGAGGAGAGGACGAGCACGCCGTTCTTGCCCAGCACTTCCGCGGCCTCCCAGACGACCGGCGAGAAGCCGGTGGCGTCCATGATCAGGTCGAACGGCCCGCGCTCCTGGCTGATCTCGGCGAGGCTCTGGTCCTGCGTCGAGACGTAGACGCCGCCGAGCTGCTCGACGAGCTCGCTGTTCCGGTACGGAGGCTGCGGCAGCGAGGCGACGGTCAGCTCGAGCCCGCGTAGTCTCGCCGCCATCGCCATCAGGAGGCCGATCGTCCCGGAGCCGAGGATCAGGGCGCGCCGAGGCTCCCAGACCTTCAGCCGCCGCTGGATCTCGTAAGCGTGGTTGATTCCCTTCTCTGCCACAGTGGTCGGCTCCAGCAGCACACCGACCTCGCGGAGCGTCTCCGGCAGCGGGAAGACGAAGTTCGAGTCCTCGACGTAGTGCTCGGTCAGGTAGCCGTGCAGCAGATTGATGCCGCGCTCGTAGTAGACGTCGTCGGTGGTGAAGTCCTGAAGGCCGATCTTCCCGTAGATCGAGGAGCCCGGCCGGCGGACGCTCGCGACCACGTAGCCGCCTGGACGAATCGTGTCGGGGACGTTCGGGCCGACGTCCTCGACCACGCCGAAGTTCTCGTGGCCGATGATCAGGAAGTCGTCGCCCGGAGGCGCCGCGCCGTACTCGGCCGCGTTGATCTCCTTGTCGGTGCCGTCGACGCCGACGCGCAGGACTCGGACGAGAACGCCGCGGCCGTCCGAGACCTGGTCGAGGGACGGTTTCGGGACGTCCTCGAGGTGGATCGAGCCCGCCTTGCCTGGATGAACCGCGATTGCCTTCATGCGGCCATCGTCTCGCACTCGGCGCCCGCGTTACAGTCGCCGGGTGGACGACGCCGCAGTGATCGCAGCGCTACGGGCGCGCGACGAGAGGGTCTTCGCGGAGCTGATGCGCATGTACAACGCATCGCTCCTGCGGGTCGCGCTGATCTACGTCGCCACCCGGGCGGTGGCCGAGGACGTCGTCCAGGAGACGTGGATCGGCGTCCTCAACGGGATCGACCGGTTCGAGGGGCGCTCCTCATTGAAGACCTGGATCTTCCGGATCCTGACGAACATCGCGAAGACGCGCGGGCAGCGCGAGGGGCGAACGGTGCCGTTCTCCGCGCTCGAGCGGCCCGACGCCGTGCCCGAGGCCGCGGTCGACGCTGACAGGTTCCTGCCGGCTGATCACGAGCGTTGGCCGGGCCACTGGGCGTCGAAACCCGCGCCCTGGCCGGAGGAGCGGCTGCTCGCCGCCGAGACGCGAGCGGTCGTCGAGCGCGCGATCGAGCAGCTCCCGCCGGCACAGCGAGCAGTGATCAGCCTTCGGGACATCGAGGGCTGGAGCTCGGAGGAGACGCGTAACGCTCTGGGGATCAGCGAGACAAATCAACGAGTACTTCTCCACCGCGCGCGCTCGAAGGTGCGGCAGGCGCTGGAGGACTACCTCGTGGAGGCCCAGTGAGCGCAAGCGTCGAACAACTGAGTTGCCAGGAGCTCGTCGAGCTGGTGACGGACTATCTCGAGGGCGCGCTGCCGCAGGCCGAGCGCGCCAGCTTCGAGCATCACATCGAGGGGTGTGCGGGCTGCCACGAGTACGTCCGGCAGATGCGGGAGACGATCGAGCTCACCGGTTCTCTGACACCGGCCGACCTCAGTCCCCAGGCTGAAGCGGCTCTGCTCGCCGCGTTCCAAGAATGGAAGGCGCTCTAGCCAGGCGCGCACGAACCCGCGGCCGAGTTCTCCAATAACCGGGTTTAGACGGCCGTACGAGCGAAGCCCGCACGGCCTCTAGGCGGCGCCGCCGAGTCGGCGCCTTCGGCGGCGAAACCGGTCGCGCTACGATGCCGCGGCCGTGTGGCTCTACTTCATTCCGCTCTACATCGTCGGCGCGATCATCTTCACGCTCGCGCTCTTCACCCTGTTGGCCCGGGTCAAGGGCGGCAAGTACGCGCGGCCGGTGATGCAGGGGATCGCGAAGGTCCCGGGCGTTCGGGGTCTGATGATGAAAGCCTCGCGTGCCGCGCTGGCGAAGCAGAACCCCGAGGCAGCGAGCGCGCTCGAGAAGCTCGAGCGGGCCGGCGTCGCGAACGATCCGCAGCGCGCGCAGGCTGCGCTCTCGCGGCTGAGCGCCTCGGAGCGGCGCGCCTATCTCGAGGCGGCCGGCCAGGAAGGCGCGCTTCCCGAGCCGCAGAACCGCCAGCAGCGGCGTGCCATGGAGAAGTTGCAGAAGCAACGACGGGGACGCTGACGAGAGCTAGGCGTAAGGCCGAACCGCGCCGACGTATCGGCGCGCGTACCGGCTGAGGCTCGAGATCTTCACCACGTCGCCCGTATGCGGCGCCTGGATGAAGAGGCCGCCGCCGATGTACATGCCTTCGTGGCCGGGAATCCCGAATGCGCCGGCGTCGAAAAAGACGAGGTCGCCGGGCTGCAACGCCTCCGGGGGCACCGGCGTGCCTTCGTGAAGCTGGGCTCCCGTGTAGTGGGTCAGCGGAACCCCTAGCTGTCCGTAGACGTACATCGTCAGCCCGGAGCAGTCGAAGCCGCTCAGCGGACTCGCGCCGCCCCAGCGATACGGAACGCCGAGGTACTGTGCGGCGATCGCGACCGCGCGGCCGCCGATCCCGTTGGCGGCCGGCAGCGCGCCGGCGAGCAGGGGCTCGGTGACGACAGGAAGTCCGGCGATGGTGGGCGCCGCGCCGAAGCCGAGCGACGCCCATGGTCCGGCTGCGGTGACGACGCGGTTCGCGAGCTGGTTGGTGCTCACGTTGCCGCGTTCCCGCAGGCCGACGAGTATTTGGGCGCCGCTCGGAACACCTGGATAGCCCGGCGCGACGCTCAGCCGCAGGCCCACGTAACCCGTCTTCCTGCCGATCACGGCCTTCTGGCTGACGACCAGATAGCTCCCGGTGTCGAGCTGGAAGAGCCCATTCGAGCTCGCATCCCGCAGCAGGCCCTGGACGACGAGGCCGGAGATCGCCGCGCGCCGTCCGTGCCTGATCGTGACGCGGTCGGCGTGGACACGCCCGCCGAGCATCGAGACGTCGTCGAGCTCGACGCGCGTCTCCGTCGCGAGGACGCTGCCTATCGAGAGCACCGAGCCGTCCCGCGGATACGTGAAGGAGCCGTCACCGGCGGCCGCGAGCAGCTTGCCGTCCGCCGTGCGTACCTGCGCCGTGCCGAGAATGTCGGCCGCAGCCGCAGGTGCCCCGACGAGCGCGATCGCGACCATGAATGCGAGGGCGCGCATCCACCGGCACGATAGAGACATGCGTGCCATGGTGCTAGACGGGCCGGGGTCCCCGCTACGGTCGGCGGAACTGCCGGAGCCGGTGCCTGGGCCGGGAGAGCTGCTCGTCCGGGTGCAGACCTGCGCCGTCTGCCGGACCGACCTCCACGTCTTCGACGGCGAGCTTCCGCACCCGAAGCTGCCGCTCGTGCTCGGCCACCAGATCGTCGGAACGGTCGTCGGCGAGGACCGCCGTATCGGGATTCCCTGGCTCGGCTGGACGGACGGCGAATGCCGGTTCTGCCGCTCCGGCCGCGAGAACCTCTGTGACCGCGCGCGCTTCACGGGTTACGACCTGGACGGCGGCTACGCCGAGTACACGGTCGTCGATGAGCGCTTTTGCTTCCCACTTCCCGAGGGCTATTCCGGTCTCGAGGCGGCTCCCCTCCTCTGCGCCGGCCTGATCGGATACCGCTCGCTCCGGCTCGCGGGCGACGGCGAGAGGCTCGGCCTCTACGGCTTCGGCGCCTCCGCGCACATCGTGGCGCAGGTCGCGAGGCACGAAGGGCGCCGCGTCTTCGCCTTCACCCGTCCCGGCGACGAAGAGGGACAGGCATTCGCAAGAGAGCTGGGGTCCGTGTGGGCCGGCGGCTCCGACGAGACGCCGCCCGAGGAGCTTGACGCAGCGATCATCTTCGCTCCCGTCGGCGCGCTCGTTCCGCTCGCGCTGCGCGCGCTTGCCAAGGGCGGCAACGTCGTCTGCGCCGGCATCCACATGGCGGACATTCCGGCCTTCCCGTACGAGCTGCTCTGGGAGGAGCGGGTGCTGCGCTCGGTCGCCAACCTGACGCGTCGTGACGGGGAGGAGTTTCTCGCGCTCGCGCCGCAGGTGCCCGTGCAGACGGTGGTCGAAGCGTTTCCGCTCGAGCGGGCGAACGAGGCACTCGAGAGCATGCGCAGCGGCCGCATCCGCGGCTCCGCGGTGCTCGATGTGGCGGGCGAGTGACGACGGAGATCGGGGATGGCTCTACGAGCTGACCGGGGAAGCCGAGTCGACCGCCTCGCGCAACGAAGAGACGTATTCGCGGAGCGCCGCCGCTCCGTCGATCGCGACTTCGACGGCGCGTGATCCGACGACGATCCCGTCGGCGATCTCCGCTGCCCCGGCTGCCTGCTCGGGCGTCGAGATCCCGAAACCGGCGTAAAGCGGCAGGTCGGTAAGGCTGCGGGCCCGCTCGACCAGCTGCCCAAGGGCGGGGGAGACGCCCTCGCGGGCCCCCGTCGTGCCGGTGACTGTGACCAGGTAGAGCCAGCCGTCCGTTCGCTCGGCCGCGAGTGCGATCCGCTGGTCGGTCGAGGTGGGCGCGACCAGTTGAACGCGGCGGAGCGGCGGCTCGGCGTCGACCGGCAGGTCGGCGACGATCAGGCTGGTTGCGCCGGCGTCCGCGGCATCGGCGGCGAAACGCTCGTAGCCGTGGGCCTCGAGCAGGGAGGCGTAGGTCATCGGGATCAGCGGGACGTCGACGTGCCGGCGGGTCGCCGCCAGGCATTCGAGGCAGGCGACAGTCCGCATCCCTTGAGCGAGCGCGCGCTCGCCGGCCCGTCGGATCACCGGGCCGTCGGCGAGCGGGTCCGAGAACGGGAAGCCGAGCTCGACGATGTCGGCACCGCCCCCGACGGCGGCCTCGGCGAGCTCGGGCGTCCCCGGGCCGCACATCAGGTAGATCGCGAGCTTCTTCACGCCTCTGGTTGAACCGGCAGACAACGTCTTCACGCCTGCGGACGAACCGGGGCACAATCGGCGCCTTCGCGCGCGGGACACGCCACACGTTCTTCGATAGCGTCATCCGCCGAGGGCGGAGGGAGCGGCCCCACCCAAATGAGGGTGGGGGTGCGGAGTTCGCGAGTCACCGGATTCGCCGGGACAGGACCTCGGCCAGGTCCTTGTCTCCGCGGCCGGAGAGGCAGACGAGGATCAGCTCTTCATCGAGCTCGAGTGCCTTCGCTAGGGCGTGTGCAGGCTCGAGCGCAGGAATGATCCCCTCGGTCTCGGCCAGGCGACGGAACGCGGCGAGCGCCTCGTCGTCGCCGGCGCCGATGTAGTCGGCACGGCCTGTGTCGCGCAGGAAGGCGTGTTCGGGGCCGACGCCGGGATAGTCCAGCCCGGCGGAGATCGAATGGGCGTCGAGCACCTGGCCGTCCGCGTCGGCGAGCAGCGAGGAGCGCGAGCCGTGGAGGACGCCCGGGCGACCCGTGCCGAGGCTGGCCGCGCCTGCGGCTTCGACGCCCACCAGACGAACCTCGGTGTCGTCCACGAAACCCGCAAAGAGCCCGATCGCGTTCGAGCCGCCGCCGACGCACGCCACCGCGACGTCGGGCAGACGAGCCTCGGCCGCAAGGATCTGCTCCCGCGCCTCGCGGCCGATCACGGCTTGCAGCTCGGCCACGATCTCGGGGTACGGCGCCGGGCCGACGCACGAGCCGATCAGGTAGTGGGTCGTCTCGACGTTCGTGATCCAGTCGCGGATCGCCTCGCTCGTGGCTTCCTTCAGCGTCTTCGTCCCGAACTCGACCGGACGCACCTCGGCGCCGAGCAGGCCCATCCGCTCGACGTTCGGCGCCTGCCTGCGCATGTCTTCGGCGCCCATGTAGACGACGCAGTCGAAGCCGAACCGCGCGCAGACCGTCGCGGTGGCGACGCCGTGCTGGCCGGCACCCGTCTCGGCGACGATCCGGCGCTTTCCGAGCCGGCGCGCGAGCACGGCCTGGCCGAGCGCGTTGTTGAGCTTGTGCGCGCCCGTGTGCAGCAGGTCCTCGCGCTTCAGGTAGAGGCGCTTGCCGGGCGCGAAGCGCTCGGCAAGGGTCAGTGGCGTGGGCCGGCCGCCATAGGAGCGGCCGAGCTCGTCGAGCTCCGCGCGGAACCGCGGGTCAGCGGCCGCCTCGGACCACCCCCGCCGCAGTTCTTCAAGCGCGGGAATCAACGTTTCGGGCACGTAGCGGCCGCCGTAGGGACCGTAAAAGCCCCCCCGCGGAAAATGCGCAGCATTTTTCGCGGTCGTCATCGGGCTGCCTCGACGAAGGCGCGGACGCGGTCGTGGTCCTTGATCCCCGGCTCGGCCTCGAGGCTCGAGCTGGCGTCGACAGCCCACGGTCGCACCGCTGCGATCGCCTCGCCGACGTTCTCGGGCGTGAGCCCCCCGGCGAGAACGATCCTGCCCTCGGCGGCGCGGGCACGCTCGATGTGCTCGGGATCGTCCTGCTGCCACGCGCGGTCGACGACCTGCGCGACCTGCTCGTCGCCGCGGAGCAGGACGCCGTCACGCGCCCGATGTCCGTCCTCGCGCGCGTACAGCTGGGCCAGATCGCTCGGCGCATCGCCACGTTCGCCGACGTAGACGGCCACCGAGAGCATCGTCTCCGGCACCGGGAGAACCGCGGAAGCGCGGCGTGGGGTCTCGCGGGCGAGGATGAAGCCGGCGAGGTCGGCGCCCGCCTCGGCGGCGACGGCCACGTCCTGCTCGCGCGTCAAGCCGCAGACCTTGACGAGCGGCCGCTCGAGCAGCTCGCGCAGCTTCGCGAACGGATCGGGCGCGCGCATCAGCGCGGAACCGACGAGGATCGCGTCGGCGCCGGCCAGCTCCGCGGCCGCGCCGTGCGCGCGGGCGGTGACGCCGCTCTCCGCGACGACGACCCGGTCGCGCGGCAAATGCGAAGCGGTCGCACCGGCAAAGCCCGCACGACCTTTAGGCGCCGCCGTCAAGTCGGCGGCTTGAGCGATGAGCTCGAGGGCGGCGCCTCGATTGATCTCGAACGTCTCCAGGTCGCGGGCGTTGACGCCGATCACTTCCGCGCCGAGCGCGACCGCGCGCGCCAGCTCGTCGGCGTCGTGCGCCTCGACAAGCGCGTCCATGTCCAGCTGATCCGCGACGCCGATCAGCTGGACTAGTTCGGCGTCCGCGAGGTCCCGAAGCAGCAGCAAGACCGCATCCGCCCCCGCGCGGCGAAGCTCGGCCAGCTGGGCCGCCGTCGAGAAGAAGCCTTTTGCAAGCAGCGGGAGGTTGCTAGCGGATCTCGCGGCGGCGAGATCCGCTACGGAGCCGTCGAAGCGTTCGTCGACGAGGATCGACACCGCTGCCGCGCCGGCGGCAGCAAATCCGGCCGCGAGGTCCGCGGGATCGGCGTCGGGGCGGAGGTCCCCGGCCGAAGGAGAACGGCGCTTCACCTCGGCGATCGCGCCGAGGCCGGATCCGCTGAGCGCGTCGCGGAAACGACCCACGCTAGACGGCCCCCTCCTCGACTTGGCTGAACGCGATCAACTCGTCGAGTCGCGCCGCCGCGGCGCCCGAGTCGACCGCCTCGCGCGCGAGCTCGAGTCCCCCGCGCAGGTCGTCCGCGTGTCCTCCAGCCGCGATCGCACCGGCGGCATTGAGCAGGATCGCGCTGCGCCGCCCGCCGTCCTCGCCGGCGAGGACGTCGCGGATCGCGGCGGCGTTCTCGTCCGGCGAGCCGCCGCGCAGATCGCTCGGGTCGCAACGCGGGAGCCCGAATTCGAGCGGGTCGATGTTGCGGGCGCGCACGTCGCCGTTGACGACCTCGCAGACGAAGTTGGGCCCAGCCGGCGAGAGCTCGTCGATCCCGCCCGCGCCGTGGACGACGAAGGCGCGGGTCGCTCCGAGCTGCGCCAGTACCTCGGCGATCGTGCGCACGAGCTCCGGCGCGTAGACGCCGACCACCTGAGCGCGAGCGCCCGCCGGGTTCGTGAGCGGGCCGAGCACGTTGAAGACGGTACGCGCGGCGAGCTCGCTCCGCACCGGCGCGGCGTGGCGCATCGCCGGGTGGTGTGTGGGTGCGAAGAGAAAGCCGAAGCCGAGCTCGTCGATCGAGCGCGCGACTCGCTCGGTCGACAGGTCGAGGTTGAAGCCCAGAGCCTCGAGCACGTCGGCCGAGCCGCACGCCGACGACACGGCGCGGTTGCCGTGCTTCGCCACGCCGGCTCCGGCCGCCGCCGCGACGAGCGCTGCGGCCGTTGAGATGTTGATCGTCCTGGCGCCGTCGCCGCCGGTGCCCGCGGTGTCGACCAGGTCGTCGCGCTGCGGCCGCACCTGCAGGGCGTGCTCGCGCATCGCCTCTGCGCAGCCGGCGATCTCGTCCGCGGTCTCGCCCTTCGCGCGCAGCGCGATCAAGAAGCCCGCGATCTGGGCGGGCGTCGCCTCGCCGCTCATAATCGAGCCCATCACTCCGTGCGCCTCCTCGCGCGAGAGATCGTGGCCGTCGAGCAGCTGCGCCAGCGCCTGCTGGATCATGCGTTCGCCTCCAGGAAGTTCCGCGCGAGCGCAGGCCCCGTCGGCGTCAGCACCGATTCCGGGTGAAACTGGACGCCGTCGGCGGCGAGCGAGCGATGGCGCACCGCCATCACCTCGTCCTCGGGACACGTCGCCGAGACCTCGAGCTCGTCAGGCAGGGAGATTGCCGCGAGCGAGTGGTAGCGGCCGGCTTCGAACTCCTCGGGGAGGCCGGCGAAGATGCCGCGGCCATCGTGGCGGACGGGGCTCGCCTTGCCGTGGACGAGCCGCTTCGCCGGGCCGACCTCGCCGCCGAATGCCTCGACGACGGCCTGGTGTCCGAGGCAGACACCGAGCGTCGGCACGTTCGGGGCCAGTCGCCTGACGATCTCGACGCTCGCGCCCGCGTCACGCGGCCGTCCCGGCCCCGGCGAGATGACGAGGTGGCTCGGGCCCAGATCCGCGGCCGTGTCCGCATCGATCGCGTCGTTCCTCACCACCTTCACCTCGCAGCCGAGCGCGCCGAACAGATGGGCCAGGTTGTACGTGAACGAGTCGTAGTTGTCGATCAGGAGAATCATCGCCGTGCCTCCGCGAGCTCGATCGCGAGCTCCAGCGCGGCCAGCTTCCGCAGGCATTCCTCGTGCTCGGCCGGCGGCTCGGAGTCGGCGACGATCCCGGCACCGGCCTGCAACAAGGCCAAGCCGTCGTGCAGGACGATCGTGCGGATCGCGATGCAGGTGTCGAGCGTTCCGTCGGGCAGCGAGTAGCCGACAGCGCCCGCATAGGGCCCGCGGCGGTGGCCTTCGAGCTCCGAGATGATCTGCATCGCGCGCACCTTCGGCGCGCCGGAGACGGTGCCGGCGGGAAAGCAGGCGCGTAGCAGGTCGAAGGGGGAGAAGCCTTCCTGCAGCTCACCGGCGACTTCGGAGACCAGATGGGTGACGTGCGAGAACCGCTCCGGCTCGAGGAAGCGCTCGACGTGGACGGTCCCGGGCAGGCAGACCCGCGAGAGGTCGTTGCGGCCGAGGTCGACGAGCATCACGTGCTCGGCCCGGTCCTTCTCGGACGAGAGCAGACGCTCGGCGTCGCCGGCTCCGGGCGCGGTCGTACCGGCGATCGGGTTCAGGCTCGCGCGGCGGCCCTCAAGCTTGACGAGGGTTTCCGGCGACGAGCCGATCAGCGCGAGGCTGTCGAGCTCGAGCAGGAAGAGGTAGGGCGAGGGGTTGACCCGCCGGAGCGAGCGATAGAGCTCGAGTGCGGTCGCGGAGGTCGGCCGCTCGGCGCGCTGTGAGAGCACGATCTGGAAGGCGTCGCCGGCCCGAATGTGCTCCTTCGCCTTGACGATGCTCCGCTCGTAGTCGTGACGTGACGGCAATCGCCGCGTCGAGCCGGCCCGCCCTCTCGCGCCGCCGGCCGGGTCAGGCTGCGGACCGTTGAGCAGCTCCGTGACGATGGTCGGATCGCCGCAGAGCACCTCGGCCATCCCGAGCCCGTGGTCGAAGCGGACAAGCGTGTCTGCGACGATGAAGCGGCTTTCCGGCAAGTCGCGCCCCGTCTCCGGCAGTGCAACGGTCGGCTCCAACGCTGCCGCATGGTCGTAGCCGAGGTAGCCGACGACGGGTGCCTCGAGGGCCTCGGCCTCTGCCAGGCCGACCAGCCGAGAGCCCGCGCCGACGAACGAATGCCGCCCCAGCCGGCCGTGCTCGACGGATTCGAGCAAGAACGAGGCAAGGCCGCCGCGCACTCTTAGATAGGCCCCGAGTGGGGTGAGGAGATCGGTGGAGACGACGGTGGTTGCGTTCATGTCGGTACAAACAAAAAAGACCTCCGGCTGGAAGGTCTTGCGAGCGGAACGGGTTGTGTGCCTACGTCAGGTCAGGCGACGCTCCCGCCACGCTCGTTGCGCCAGGTCCAGGCCCAGGTCTGCGTGGCAGGAGACATCCAGCTGAGAGTACGCCCCGGGCGGCACGCCCGTCAACTGCGTGATTAGCGATCGCCGCGATTCGGTAACGAAGCTGGCATGGATTCGAATCTGCTCGCGCGCGCGGACGCGATCGTCGGCGACCGGATCGAGGCGGTCGTTCGCGCGCATCACCGGCGCAGGCTCGCGCGGGCGGGCTGGGGGAGGGCATTCGAGCCCTCGCCGAGCCTCTGGGCCGACGGCAACCCGCCGCCGCGCCGCGGCAACGACGTCGAGATCTTGATCGACGGCGCGAGCTTCCTGCCGCGGCTCGCCGATGAGCTCGCGCGCGCCGAGTCGCACGTTCACATCGCCGGCTGGTACCTGTCCACGGAGCTCGCGCTCGTGCGTGAAAAGGAGCGTCTGGTCCTGCTCGACCTCCTCGAGGAGCTTGCCGGGAAGGCGGAGGTGCGCGTGCTGCTCTGGGCGGGAGCGCCCCTGCCGCTCTTCAAGCCTGCTCGCGCGGAGGTTCGTGATGTCGCGAAGCGCCTCCGCGGCGCCGGCGTGCACGTGGCGCTCGACGCGAAGGAGCGCCCGCTCCACTGCCACCACGAAAAGCTCGTCGTGGTCGACGACCGCGTGGCGAGCGTCGGCGGGATCGACCTGACGAGCTTCAACGGCGACCGCTACGACTCGAGCGCGCATCCGTGGCGTCCCGCGCTCGGCTGGCACGACGCATCGGCTCTCGTCCGCGGCCCCGTCGTCGCGGACGTCGCCGAGCACTTCCGTTTCCGCTGGCAGGAGATCGTGGGCGAGGAGCTGCCGGCTCCTGTGACGTCCGTGGAGTCCGGCGAGCACGAGCTGCAGCTGGTGCAGACGATCCCCGAAAAGGTCTATCGGGCCCGGCTGCGCGGGGCGTTCCGGATCCTCGAGACCTACGTCCGCGCACTCCGCTCCGCCGAGCGGTTGATCTATCTCGAGAGCCAGTTCCTCTGGTCTCCCGAGCTGGTCGAGATCCTGGTCGGGAAGCTGAGGCAGCCGCCGAGGGACGACTTCCGCATCGTCGTCGTCCTGCCGGCGCGTGCCGACAGCGGCAACGACGACAGCCGCGGCCAGGTGGGCGTGCTCGCCGACGCCGACGCCCGCGCCGGGCGCTTCCTTGCGTGCGCTCTCTACGCGCGGAACGGCGCGGTGCGGGAGCCGATCTACGTCCACGCCAAGATCGGGATCGTCGACGACCGCTGGCTGACCATCGGCTCGGCGAACCTGAACGAGCACTCGCTCTTCAACGACACCGAGGTCAACCTCGTCAGCTGCAAGCCCGAGCTGGCCCGCGCGACCCGGGAGCGGCTCTGGGCCGAGCACCTCGAGCTCCCGCTCGACGAGGTACGTGGGCACGAGCCCGCCGTGCTCGTCGACGAGCGCTGGTTTCCGATCGCGGAGGAGCAGCTCGATCGCCGAAATCGTGACGAGCCGCTCACTCACCGGATCGTCCGGCTCCCCGGCGCGTCACGCCGCTCGAGGCGGCTGTTCGGCCCACTGCAGGGGCTCGTGGTCGACGGCTAGCCTTTCTTCGATGGCACGCTCGGTGATCGTTTCCGCCGTCCGAACCCCGTTCGGGAGGCTCGGCGGCGGGCTCAAGGACTACGAGGCGACGGAGCTCGGCTCGCAGGCGATCAAGGCGGCGTTGGAGCGGATCGGACTCGAGCCGAACGAGGTCGAGTACGTGATCATGGGCCAGGTGCTGCAGGGCGGCGCCGGCCAGGCGCCCGCCCGCCAGGCCTCGATAGGGGCCGGCCTGCCGATCGAGGTTCCCGCCGACACGATCAACAAGGTCTGCGCCTCGTCGATCCGGGCGATCGAGATCGCCGACTCGATGGTGCGCGCCGGCGACGTCGAGGTCGTCGTCACCGGAGGCATGGAATCGATGTCGAACGCGCCATACGCGCTCAAGAAGGCGCGGTTCGGCTACAAGCTCGGCGACGGGACGCTGATCGACCTGACGACCCACGACGGGCTGACCTCGAGCTTCGACGGGCGCCACATGGTCGAGCAGGCCTCGTTCGTCTCCCGCGAGCTCGGCATTTCCCGCGAGGAGCAGGACGAGTGGGCGCTGCGCTCGCACCGCCGCGCGGTCAAGGCGCAGGACGAAGGCTTCTTCGAGAGCGAGATCGTTCCGGTCGGCGATGTTGCCGCCGACGAGGGCCCGCGCCGGGACACGTCGATCGAGGCGTTGGCAAAGCTGAAGCCCGTCTTCGACCCCGAAGGCACGACGACCGCGGGCAACGCCCCAGGGGTCAACGACGGCGCCAGTTGCGTCATCGTCTGCTCCGAGGAGTTCGCCGAGCGCCGCGGGCTCGAGCCGCTGGCGACGATTCTCGCCCAGGGCTACGTCGCCGACGAGTTCGCCTACCTCGCGCGCACGCCTGCGAAGGCGGGGGAGCAGGCCCTCGCGAAGGCCGGCAAGTCGATCGACGACGTTGAGCGGCTCGAGGTGAACGAGGCGTTCTCGTCGGTCGCGCTCAACTCGGTGAAGATGCTCGGCGCCGACCCCGAGCGGGCGAACGTGAACGGCGGCGCCGTCGCGCTCGGTCATCCGATCGGCGCCTCGGGCGGCCGCATCGTGACGACGATGATCAACGAGCTGAGCCGAAACGGCGGCGGCCTCGGCCTGGCCACGATCTGCTCCGGCGGCGGCCAAGGGGACGCTCTGCTCATCGAGGTCTAAGGCCTCTAGCTTCTCGCTTCGAGCTTCTCCTTCAGCCGGTCGAAGTCCTTGCGGATCTCGTGCGCCGCGGCGTGCTCGACCAAGGGGCGCATCAGTCGCCCGATCCCGCCGGGGTCCGCCTCGGCCTCGATCTGGAGGTGCGTGTGACCGTCGCGGTTCTCTAGGCGGTGCCGGACGGTGAAGCGCACAGGACCCGAGAGTCCGTGCAGCGTGAACAGCCGCTCCGGCTCGAACTCCGTCACCTCGACTTCGGAGCGGGCGCGGCGGCCCAGAAACCGCCGCTCGTCCTGGAGGTGCGTGCCAACGGACATCTCCCCGTCCGAGATCTGATGCGACGAAAGCGCGCTGGCCTGCCATTCCGGAACATTCTCCGGGTCGATCAGGTACTCCCAGACCTCGTGCACGGGCTTGGCGATCTCGACGGAAAGCTCGAAACGGACCACCGCGGCGTTGGACGTTAGCCTCTCGGCCGTGCGCTTTCAGCACGTTCTCGTCGTCGGCGCCGGTCAGATGGGCGGCGGCATCGCACAGGTCGTCGCCGCCTCGGGCCGGCGGGTCTCGCTACACGACGCCGCGCCGGGGGCGGTCGAGCGCGGGTTGGAGACGATGCGAAAGAGCCTTGCGAGACTGGAGGAGAAAGGCGGCGCGCCGCCCGACGAGGTGCTCGCTCGCGTCGAACCCGTCGACGACCTGGTGCCCGCCGACCTGCTGGTCGAGGCCGTCGTCGAGGACGCCGAGGTCAAGGAGGACGTCTTCCGCCGCGCTGACCGGACGCTGCCCGCCGAGGCGATTCTCGCCTCGAACACGTCCTCGATCCCGATCACCTCCCTCGCCAGAGTGACGCAGCGCCCCGATCGAGTGATTGGCATGCATTTCTTCAACCCAGTGCCGGTGCTCGAGCTCGTCGAGGTCGTTCGGGGCCGCGAGACCTCGAACGCAACGGCCGAGGCGATCATCGAGCTGGCGCGCGAGCTCGGGAAGACGCCCGCGGTTGCCAACGACTTCCCAGGGTTCGTCTCGAACCGGATCCTGATGCCCTACATCAACGAGGCGGTCTACGCGCTCCAGGACGGCGTCGCCGAGGTCGAGGCAATCGACACAATCGCGAAGCTCGGCTTCGCTCACCCGATGGGGCCGCTCGCGCTCGCCGACCTGATCGGACTCGACACCTGTGTTGCGATCATGAAAGTCCTGCAAAATGGCCTCGGCGACGACAAGTACGCGCCCGCGCCGCTGCTCGAAAAGTACGTCGAGCAGGGGAAATTGGGACGCAAGTCCAAAGAGGGCTTCTACATCTACTAGCTAAAGGCAACCGCCTTCGCGGCCGAAAAGAAGGTTTGCCGTAGGACACGAGGTTGGAGGTGACCTTGCGTCTTTTGCTCGTCGATGACGATCCCGGACTGAGAGCTCTGCTTCGAGCGACGCTCGACGCTGTCGACGTCGAGGTCGACGAGGCGGAGGATGTGCCGTCCGCGCTCGCTGCTATCCGTCGGCGGCGCCCGGACGCGATCGTCCTCGACGTCAATCTTCCCGGGATGGACGGCCTCGCCTTCAGCCGCCAGTTGAAGCGCGATCGGGCGACGAAGGACGTTCCGATCGTCGTCTTGAGCGGCTCCGACGGTGGTACGTCCGAAGCGGCGCTCGACGCGGGCGCCGATTCGTTCCTCAGCAAGCCGTTCAGCCCACTGGAGCTGCTGGCGATCGTCGAACGCCTTTCGGGCGGCCTGCACGGAATCCCGTTCCGAGCGGCGAAAAAGCGCGAGCCCCAGGAACAGCTGCTGCTCTATGCGCGCGATCTTAGGCATCTGCTCGAGATCGAGCGCGGCCAGCGCCACTTGGTCGAAAGCGCCTACCACGAGACGGTTGCGGCTCTCGCGACCGCGCTCGAGACCAAGGACACTGGGACGAGAGCCCACTCGCAGCGGGTGCAGCGCTACGCCCTGGAGCTGACGAAAGCGATCGACCCCGCGCTGATCGACGACCCGAGCACCGAGTACGGATTCCTGCTCCACGACGTCGGCAAGATAGGGATTCCCGACGGCATCCTCCTCAAGCCCGGTCCGTTAACCGATGCCGAGCGGCGTCGGATGGAGACACATACGGTGCTGGGGGAACAGATGCTGGGCGGCGTCGCGTTCTTCCGGGGTGAAGGGTTGCGCGTCGTTCGCTCCCACCACGAGCGCTGGGACGGCAGCGGCTATCCGGACGGGATCGGTGGCACCGAGATTCCCCTGGGCGCGCGGATCTTCGCAGTCGCGGACTCGCTCGATGCGATGACCAGCGACCGCCCGTACCGCAAGGCGATGAGCTGGGCGGCGGCCCGGCGCGAGATCCTCGCCGAGTCGAAGCGCCAGTTCGACCCGGACGTCGTCGAATCGTTCGTGCTGCGTGAGCGTTCCCTCCGCTCGATCCGGCGCGAGTTCGCCGCCGTCGCGGCGTAGGACCTACACCGCCGGGCCGCTAACCCGGTACGTTCGAAGCCGCGGCCCTCTGCACCTACACCGCCGGGCCGACCGGCGCAGGCGCCGCGCTCGTCTGGTGCCAGAACACGATCTTTCCCTCCCGTACGCGAACGATCGCGGTCGCCCGCTGTCCCGGCCCGTCGCACTTGCGCTTCGGCCGGTCGCCCAGGATGAAGGTCGCGCTGGTGGTGTCGCCGGTCGTCTTGATCGAGACGATACGGCCCGAGCAGGGGAGGGCGGCGTTCCAGGCAAGCGCTTCGGCCTGGGTGTCGAGGCGCAGCGTCGTTCCTGCCTGGACGATCTCGGCGCCCGGCGCGAAGAGCTTGGCTGCGTCCTCGTTGTCGCCGGTGTTGAGCTCCTGGCTCCAGGCGCGCACGACGCTCTCGGGGGACGGCGGCGTCGAGCCGCAGCCGGCAAGAACGGCCACGAAGAGGAGCGCGGGCGTGAGCTGAGGCCGCATCGGAGGCCCGACTAATATCACGCTCGTGATGGTCGGAAACTGCGTGGGACCACAGGAGCCGTAGGCTGGATTTCGACCTGACTCCGGAGCAGCGCGAGATCCAGGCGCTGGCGCGCGATTTCGGCGCGGAGAAGATCGAGCCCAACGCCGCCGAATGGGATCGCGACCACAGCTTCCCACGCGAGTTGTTCGTCGAGCTGGCCCAGCTCGGGTTGATGGGAGTCTGCGCGCCCGAGGAATACGGCGGCGCGGGAGCCGACTTCCTCTCCTACATCCTTGTGCTCGAGGAGCTGTCGCGTGCGGACGCCGGCGTCGGCGTCACGGTCGCAGTCCACACGAGCGCCGTGACCCTCCCGATTCTCACGTTCGGCACCGACGAACAGCGTTCACGCTTCGTCCCGCCACTCGCGCGGGGCGAGCACCTGGGGTCGTTCGCATTGACCGAGGCCGAGGCCGGCTCCGATGCCGGCGCGCTCCGGACCCGGGCCGAGGCGAACGGCGACGGCTGGCGCATCACGGGCGCGAAGCAGTGGATAACGAACGCGCGCTACGCCGGCAC
>Ga0066710_100000547_pt1 | contig 23351 bp, 13 predicted proteins | sample GraSoiAngelo_159_FD_79666 | JGI IMG/M metagenome (GOLD analysis project Ga0066710, IMG submission 79666) | Grasslands soil microbial communities from the Angelo Coastal Reserve, California, USA - 14_1009_16_40cm | ecosystem: Environmental > Terrestrial > Soil > Grasslands | place: USA...
CACGGGCCCGCGTCTCGAGCGCGTCACGACTTCGCGCGGCGAGGCGTGGAAGACCTGTGGAAACTTGGGAAAGCCGTTCGACGGCAGCGAGGTGCGGGGGCACTCTGGCGCGGCAAGGGCGGGGAGCACAGGGCGCCCAGGCCCGGCGGCGGACCGGCTTCGCCGGAGCGTGATCCGACCGCCGGGAGCCGGGCAGGTTCACCTGAATCCACCATGAGGCGTAGCATCCCCCGCGGCTCGTTGCGCTCGCGTGGCGCAGCGGGCGCAACCGGCCGGCCGCTCGCTCGACGAACCAGGAGGCGGATCATGACTCGCATTCGGTTGTGCGCGCTGTGCGGAATCGCGGCCGGCGCCGTCCTCGTCTCGTGCAGCTCCATGCGAGAGGCTGGAACGGCCGGAGGCAAGGTGACGAAGGCTTCGGCCGAGCTCAGCCCGACCCAGGGTAACAACGCCCGCGGCACGGTCACCTTCACGCAACAATCCGATGGAATTCGCGTGGTCGCGCATCTCACCGGGCTCCCGGCGGGCACCCACGGATTCCACATCCATGAGAAGGGCGATTGCTCGGCTCCCGACGGAAGCTCCGCCGGCGGGCACTTCAACCCGATGAGCATGCCGCACGGCGGGCCGGAGGCGGCGCAGCATCACGAGGGCGACCTCGGCAACATCGTCGCCGACTCGACCGGCACCGCGACCTACGACCGCGTGCTCGCTTTTCTGGGGCTGAACGGCACGACCTCCATCGTGGGCCGCTCGGTGGTCGTGCATCTGGATGCCGACGACCTGACGTCGCAGCCGGCGGGGAACTCGGGGCCGCGCATCGCTTGTGGGGTGATCAAGTAGCTTCCCCGCGCACGACCGGTCGCCCGGGGACTCGGGGGTTGATCCCCCGGGCGCCGCCGATCCCGGCGGCGACTTCGTCCGGACACTCGAAGGCGGGACATCCCTATCCCGCCCAATCTCCGGCCGGCGCGCCACGGCGGGCGCTCAATCCCGAGCCGTGACCCTGGAGTGTTCGCGCCGCAACCGACGTGCAGGTGGCAGAGCCAGGGCCGGAGCGCATGCCGATCGCAGTTACCGTGCCATTTCGCTGGTGCCGGTCTCTTGCCACGCACTCGCAGCAGGGGCGCGGGGCAAGAGAAGTCTCTTTTCGCCTCCCGGCGCGAGCGGCCCGCGCGCGGCTGGCGAACCCCTGAGCTGCAGCCATTTGCTCACCCGGTCCGGGCTCACGCGAGGGTAGCGGGGATCTCGGGCTTCGAGCCGGATGTAACCGTTTCTCCGCATCTTGTAGGAGCTACACATGATGCATCTTCCCCCTCCGCCGTGAGTGCTCGGCGTACCCCCGAGGCCCCAGCACCCCGGCATGGCTCCTGCACAGACACGCCGACGCCCGGGCCGCGGTATGAGGTCGTGCAAACCGGCGGGGCCGGGTACGCTCACATCCTCTGCCAGAGCCGGCGGCGCGGGGCAGCTCGCGCCTCCGTGAAGGACACGGACCCGTCACCCCCGAGGGGCTCGCGTACCCTCATTGCAAGGAGTCGATGAGAAATCGCGCGCTCATCGTGATCGTGCTGATCGCCGCGGCCGTGGCCGTGGCGCTGTGGCGCGCCCGCGTCGCCGAGACCGAGGCGCACCGCGTGCAGCGCACGCTGCGCGCCGCGCTCAAGAGCCGCAGGTATCCCTCGCACGTTCCCGCCGGCGAGGACAGCACGCCGCTCCTGGTGCGGAGCTTCTATCGCCAGCGCCGCTACGCGCCGGCCTGGAGCGACGGCATCCAGCCGTTGCCGCGCGCGCGCGCGCTCGTCGGCGTCCTGGATTCCGCCGCAACGGAGGGACTCGAAGCCGGCGACTACCTCACGCCGCGCATGCGCGAGCTGCTCGGGCGGCTGCGCCCGCTGCCGCTGGCCGCCGGCCGCGACCCGCGGCCGCTGGCGGAGCTGGACCTCGGGTTGAGCGCCGCGTTCCTGCGCTATGCGTCCGACCTGTTCGACGGCCGGGTCGACCCGCGCCGGCTTCCAACCGAATGGCTCACGCGACCGCGGCGCACGAGCCTGCTCGCCCAGCTCCGGGCGGCGGTGAGCAGCGACCGCGTGGCCGAGACGCTGCACGCGCTCGCGCCGCACCATCCCGAATACGCCCGGCTGCGCGAGTCGCTCGCGCGCTACCGGCAGATCGCGGCGCGCGGCGGCTGGCCGCCCGTGGCGCCGGGGCCTTTGCTCGGGCGCGGAGCCCGTGGCCCGCGCGTGCGATCGCTGCGGGCGCTGCTCGCAGCCACCGGCGACCTGAGCGCGCGCGGCGCGTCCGCCGACGCGTTCGACGCCTCGGTCGAGCATGGCGTGCGCGCATTCCAGTCGCGCCACGGCCTGTCGCCGACCGGGCGCGTGGGTGCCGATGAGCTCGCGGCGATGAACGTTCCGGTCGAGGCGCGGATGCAGCAGATCGAGCTCAACATGGAGCGGTGGCGGTGGCTCCCGGACACGTTGGGCCGCCGGGCGATCGTGGTGAACATCCCCGACTACACGCTGCGCGCGGTGGAGGACGACCACCCGGTGCTGGACATGCGGGTGGTCGTGGGCGAGGCGGTGAACCACACCCCGGTGTTCAGCGACACCATCTCGCGCATCGTGTTCGGCCCGAGCTGGAACATCCCGGAGCGGATCGTGGGGGACGAAATGCTCCCGCAGGCCCAGAACGATCCCGAGTACTTCGCCCGCAACCACATCCGCATCTTCGACGGTCCCGGCAAGGCCGCTCGCGAGATCGATCCGCGGACGCGGGACTGGTCCGCGGGACCCGCGAGCGTTGCGGCCTACAGCTTCCGGCAGGATCCCGGTCCCGACAACGCGCTAGGTCACGTGAAATTCATGTGCCCGAACCAATTCAACGTCTATCTTCACGACACCCCCGCCGGACACTTGTTCAACCTTCGCGAGCGCGATTTCAGCCACGGATGCATCCGCGTCGAGCACCCGGTGGAGCTGGCCGACTACCTGCTCGGCGGGCGCGGCGGCTGGACCCGCGATCGCATCGTGGATGCCATGCACGCCGCACTCGACTCGTCGGTGGCGCTGCCGCAGCCGGCCCCCGTGCACATCCTGTACTGGACCGCGTGGGTCGACGACCGCGGAGCGCTCGAGCTCCGCAAGGACATCTACGACCTGGACGCGATCGTGGACCACGCCCTGCGGCGGCACGCCTTCGCGGTGTCGCAGACGGCGCATGCCGTGACGCGCGCGGTGAGCGGCTCGGCACCGGTGGCGCGAAACGACGGGCGCCGTCCCGGGGCCCGGCAGCCGGCGCCGTGGCGCGACCGGCGCTCGCCCCGGAGGCCGCGGTGAGGATCGCCCAAGTCGCGCCGCTCTACGAGAGCGTGCCGCCCCGGATGTACGGCGGGACCGAGCGCGTCGTCTCGTACGTCACCGAGGAGCTCGTGGCGCAGGGTCACGAGGTCACGCTGTACGCGAGCGGCGATTCCGTGACCTCCGCGCGCCTCAGGCCGGGATGTTCGCGGTCGCTGCGGCTGAGCGAGCGCACCGTCGACGCGCTGGCGCACCACGTCGTGATGCTGGAGCGCGTGTTCCAGGAGGCGGACCAGTTCGACGTGCTGCACTTCCATTGCGACTACCTCCACTTCCCGCTGTCCCGAAGGCATCGCTCGCCCTCCGTCACCACGCTGCACGGCCGTCTGGATCTGGTCGATCTGGTGCCGGTCTACCGGGAGTACTCGGAGATGCCGCTGATCTCGATCTCGAACCGGCAGCGCGAGCCGCTGCCGTGGGCGAACTGGCTCACGACCGTCTACCACGGCATGCCCCGCGACCTGCACACGTTCCGCTCCGGTCCCGGAAGCTACCTCGCGTTCCTGGGCCGCATCTCGCCGGAGAAGCGCGTGGACCGGGCGATCCGGATCGCCCGCCGGAGCGGCATGGAGCTCAAGATCGCCGCCAAGGTGGACGCAGCCGATCGGGAGTACTTCAAGGAGATGGTGAAACCCCTGCTGAAGCAGCCCGGGATCGAGTTCGTAGGCGAGATCGGCGGCCCCGACAAGGACAAGTTCCTCGGCGAGGCCCACGCGATGCTGTTTCCGATCGACTGGCCCGAGCCGTTCGGGCTGGTCATGATCGAAGCGATGGCGTGCGGGACCCCGGTGATCGCCTGGCGGCGCGGGTCGGTGAGCGAGGTCGTCGAGGACGGCGTCACCGGGTGTATCGTCGAGCGCATCGAGGACGCCGTGAAGGCGGTCGAACGCGTGGCGGGCATGAGCCGCCGCGCGTGCCGGCTCGCATTCGAGCGGCGCTACACCGTGGAACGGATGGTCCGCGACTACCTCGCGGCCTACCAGAGTGTGATCACGACCGGATTTCCCGCGCCATGCGAGCCCGCCTCGAAGAACTGATTCGGTTCCAGGACGAGTTCTACATCCTGGCCAGCTCGTCCCGGATCGACGACCGCACGCGCGTGCTCAAGCACGCCGACACGTTCGCGGTGTTCGATCGCTTCGGCGACATCGCGCCCGTCGGCTTCGGCGAGCTGGGGCTGTATCACGACGGCACCCGGTTCCTGTCACGGCTGGCGCTCACGTTCGACCACCGCCGCCCGCTGCTGCTCGGCTCGACCGTGACCGAGGACAGCACGCGCCTCGCGGTGGATCTCACGAACCCCGACCTGCACATCGATACGCCGCAAGCCGTGCCGCGCGGCTCGCTCTACCTGAGCCGCGAGATGCTGCTGTGGCAGGGAGTGTGCTACCAGCAGCTGCGCATCGGGAACTACGGTCGCTCCGTCGCGCACGTGAGCCTCGGGGTCGAGGTCGACGCGGACTTCGCCGACATCTTCGAGGTCCGGGGCATGAAGCGGGCGCGCACCGGCACCCGCACCCCCCCGACGTCCGAGGAATTCGGCGTGCGGCTCGGGTACCGCGGGCTGGACGGCGTCCAGCGCCAGCTGGCGGTGCGGTGCTCCGAGCGCCCGGCGCACGGCGGCGCCGGCGAGCTCGCGTTCGAGATCAGGCTCGAGCCGCACCAGCACAAGACCGTGATCGTGGCGTTCGTTTGCGAGCGGGGGGACGAGCGGCCGCACATGCTGAGCTACGAGGAAGCGCTCGGTAACCTGGAGCGCGCCCTGGCCGAGGCGCGCCACGGCGATTGCATCGTTACGTCCTCGAACGAGCTGTTCAACGACTGGGTGCACTGCTCGATCTCCGACCTGCACATGATGGTGACGGAGACTCCGCATGGGCCATACCCGTACGCCGGCGCACCGTGGTTCAGCACGCCGTTCGGGCGCGACGGCCTGATCACGGCGCTGGAGACGCTGTGGGTGAACCCAGCCATCGCGCGCGGGGTGCTGTCGTTCCTCGCCGCATACCAGGCGGACCGCGTCGACACCGATCGCGACGCCCAGCCCGGGAAGATCCTGCACGAGGCGCGCGGTGGGGAAATGGCGGCCCTGGGCGAAGTGCCGTTCGGCCGCTACTACGGGAGCGTGGACAGCACGCCGCTGTTCGTCATGCTGGCCGGCGCCTACTACCGGCGCACCGGCGACCTCGAGTTCATCCGCGGGCTGTGGCCCAACGTCCAGCGCGCGCTGCACTGGATGGAACACGACGGCGACCCCGACGGCGACGGCTTCCTGGAGTACGCGCGGCGCGCGGCGCACGGGCTCGTGCAGCAGGGTTGGAAGGACTCGTTCGACGCCGTGTTCCACGCCGACGGGTCGCTGGCCGAGCCCCCGATCGCGCTGTGCGAGGTGCAAGGCTACGCGTACGCCGCCTACCGGGCCGCCGCCGGGCTCGCGCGCGCCCTGGGGTTGGAGCGCCGCGCGCGCCCGCTGCTGCGCCGGGCGGCGGCGCTGCGCGACGCGTTCGAGCAGAAGTTCTGGTGCGAGGAGATCGCGTCGTACGCGCTGGCGCTGGACGGCGCGAAGCAGCCGTGCCGGGTACGGACCTCGAACGCGGGACACTGCCTGTACACCGGGATCGCGCGCTCGGACCGCGCGGCGCGCGTGATGAACGCGCTGATGTGCGAGGACTGCTTCTCCGGCAGCGGCATCCGTACGGCGTCGACGCGCGAGCTGCGCTACAACCCGATGTCGTATCACAACGGCTCGGTGTGGCCGCACGACAACGCGCTGATCGCCGCCGGCTTCGCGCGCTACGGGTTCCACGACGCCGCGTTGCGGGTGCTGACGGGGCTGTTCGAGGTGAGCACCTACCTGGACATGCACCGCATGCCGGAGCTGTTCTGCGGCTTTCCGCGCCGGGCCGGCTCGGGGCCGACGCTGTACCCGGTGGCATGCGCCCCGCAGTCGTGGGCGGCGGCCTCGGTGTTCATGCTGCTCGGGGCCTGCCTCGGCCTCTCGCTCGACGGCACGCGGCGGCGCATCTCGATGCGGCGGCCGGTGCTGCCGGAGTTCCTCGAGGACCTGCATCTGCGCAATCTGTGCGTGGGCGACGCGTCGGTCGACCTGCGCTTCGAGCGGCACGGCCACGACGTCGGCGTGAACGTCGTGTACCGCCGCGGGGACCTCGAGGTCATGGTGCTCAAGTAGCATGTCCATCTCGGAATCCCTGGATCTGGCCGGCCGCAGCTCGGAGATCATCGTCTCCGCGTTCGAGGTCTACACCCGCCGGTTCCGGTCCATCACCCGGCTCGCCAGGCGCCACTTCGAGCGCCGCGACTGGCACGCGGCGCAGCGCGAGTCGAGCCGCCGCCTCGACCTCTACAACGACACCGTGAACGCCGGGCTCGAGTCGTTGCGCGCGCTGCTCGAGGACAAGATCGAGAGCCGCCCGCTGTGGACCGCGATCCGCGCGGCATACCAGCAACGGCTCGGGGATCGCCGCGACGACGATCTGGCCGAGACGTTCTTCAACTCGATCACCCGCCGCATCTTCCACACCATCGGGGTCGATCCCGCCGTGGAGTTCGTGATCCCCGCCTCCCCGTACGTGGGCGCGTTCGGCCGGCCGTGGAGCCTGACCGAGAGCTTCGAGCGCGAAGGCCGCGACGTGGACCTCTACCGCCGCGTGCTCGAGCACTACCGGTTCGCCGCGGATTACGACGACCTGGACGGCGATGCCGCGCGCATCGCGGGCATGGTCGCGAGCGAGCTGGACGGCCGCCAGGTCCGGGGGCTCGAGCTCGCGCGGGCCGTGTTCTACCGCAACAAGGGGGCGTACATCGTGGGCAAGCTGCACACCGACCGCGACGACATGCCGTTCGTGCTGGCGCTCACGAACCCCGAGGGCAGGATCGTGGTCGACGCCGTGCTGCTCACCGCCGACGAGGTCAGCATCGTGTTCAGCTTCGCCCGCTCCTACTTCCTCGTGGAGATGGACTCGGCGCGCGAGATGGTCGAGTTCCTGCATTCCATCATGCCGCGCAAGCCGATCGCCGAGCTGTACATCGCGGTCGGATGCAACAAGCACGGCAAGACCGAGCTGTACCGCTCGCTGCTGAACCACCTGCGGAAGACCGACGAGCGGTTCGAGGTCGCGCCGGGGCAGCGCGGCATGGTGATGTGCGTGTTCACGCTGCCGGGATTCGACGTGGTGTTCAAGGTGCTGCGGGACCGATTCGACTACCCGAAGACCGTGACCCACCGCGAGGTGCTCGAGCGCTACCGCCTGGTGTTCCGCCACGACCGCGCCGGACGCCTGGTCGACGCCCAGCAGTTCGAGCACCTGGCGTTCCACAGGCGCCGGTTCTCGGAGGCGCTGCTGGGCGAGCTGTTGAGCGCGGCGTCGGAGACGGTGCGGCTGGAGGGCGAGCACGTCGTGATCGGCCACCTGTTCACGGAGCGCCGGCTGCGCCCGCTGGACATCTACCTGCGCGAGACCGGCCCGGCCGCCGCCCACGAGGCCGTGATCGACTACGGGCAGGCCCTCAAGGACCTGGCCGCGACGAACATCTTCCCCGGTGATATGCTGCTCAAGAACTTCGGTGTCTCGCGGCACGGCCGGCTGATCTTCTACGATTACGACGAGCTGTGCCTGCTCACCGACTGCAATTTCCGGGTGCTGCCCGAGGCGTGCAGCGACTTCGAGGAGCTGGCGCAGGAGCCGTGGTACTACGTCGGAGAACGCGACATCTTTCCGCAGGAGTTCCGGTCGTTTCTGGGGCTGGAGGGCGAGCTGCTCGACGCGTTCCTCGACGCTCACGGCGAGTTGCTGGATGTCGAATTCTGGCGCCGCATGCAAGACATGCATCATCGCGGCGACGTGCTCGACGTGTTCCCGTACCGGGACTCGCGCCGGCTGCGCCGCGGGTCGCCGGCGGTCCACCGCCATCCTGAGGAGCCGAAAGCATGAGTACGATCTTGGGTGAGCCGATCAGCTTGAAGAGCGGTCAGATGGTCGTCCCGGATCATCCCATCGTCCCGTTCATCGAAGGCGACGGCACCGGCCCCGACATCTGGCGCGCCTCCGTGCGCGTGTTCGACGCGGCGGTGTCGAAGGCCTACGGCGGCCACAGGCGGATCTCGTGGCAGGAGGTGCTCGCCGGACAGAAGGCGTTCGACCGGACCGGCAACTGGCTGCCCGACGACACGCTGGAGGCGTTCCGCACCTACCGCGTGGGGATCAAGGGCCCGCTCACCACCCCGGTCGGCGGCGGCATCCGTTCGCTGAACGTCGCGCTGCGCCAGATCCTCGACCTGTACGTGTGCCTGCGGCCGGTGCGGTGGTTCCGCGGCGTGCCGTCGCCGGTCAAGCACCCCGAGCGGGTGGACATGGTCATCTTCCGCGAGAACACGGAGGACATCTACGCCGGGATCGAGTTCCCGGACGGCTCGGAAGAGGTGCGGGAGCTGCTGGGGTTCCTCAAGCAGACGTTCCCCTCCGCGTACAAGAAGATCCGCTTCCCCGAGAGCTGCGCCATCGGCCTCAAGCCCGTCTCGCGCGAGGGCAGCGAGCGCTTGCTGCGCGCCGCGATCGAGTACGCGCTTCGCAACGGGCGCCGCAGCGTCACGATCGTGCACAAGGGCAACATCATGAAGTTCACGGAGGGCGCGTTCCGCAACTGGGGCTATGCGCTCGCGGAGCGCGAATTCGGCGAGCGCGTCTACACCTGGGAGCGGTGGGACCGCACGCGCACATCGAGCGGCGAGGCCGCGGCGAACGCCGAGCAGAGCGCCGCGCTCGCGGACGGCAGGCTCTTGCTCAAGGACGCAATCGCCGACGTCACGCTGCAGCAGGTGCTGACGCGGCCTGAGGAGTTCGACGTGATCGCCACCCTCAACCTGAACGGCGACTACCTGTCCGACGCCGTGGCCGCCCAGGTCGGCGGCATCGGCATCGCCCCCGGCGGCAACATCAACTACGCGAGCGGACATGCGGTGTTCGAGGCGACCCACGGCACCGCCCCGAAGTACGCCGGGCAGGACAAGGTGAATCCGGGATCGGTGATCCTGTCGGGAGAGATGATGCTGCGGTATCTCGGCTGGAGCGAGGCGGCCGACCTCATCCTCAAAGGGATGGACGAGGCGATCGCCGGCAAGCGCGTGACCTACGACTTCGCGCGGTTGATGGAAGGCGCGACCGAGGTGAAGTGCAGCGAGTTCGCCGACGCCGTGATCCGGTCCATGAGTTGATCCCGTCCACGCGCGACCGCCCTATCGAACCGGGAACGATGAACATGTCCGATCCGACACACCCCGAGAAAGAAGCTCCGGCCCCGCCGGACGCCGCCGGCAGCGACGAGCCCGTAGCTCCGAATGCGTTCGCGAAAGCTCTCGAGGACTTCGAGCGCGGCAAGCCGCCGGCGGAGGCGCAGCAGCGCCGCATCGCCGCCGGCATGAAGCTGCGGGGAACGCTGGTGTCGATCAGCGATGACCAGAGCCTGCTCGACATCGGCGGCCGCAGCGAGGGCGTGATCGAGACCCGCCACCTCAGGGACGAAGCGGGGACCGTGACGCATCGCCCCGGCGACGTGATCGAGCTGTACGTGGTGAGCGAGGACCCGCTCACGCTGGCGCCCGCGCTCAAGGCGGATCCAGGCGCCGCGCTGCGGCAGCTCAGGGAATCGCGAGCCAGCGGCATCCCCGTCACGGGACGCGTGACCGGCCGCAACTCCGGCGGGCTCGAGGTCGACGTCGCGGGCGTGCGCGGCTTCTGTCCCGTGTCCCAGGTCGAGCTCGGGTTCTGCGCCGACCCCTCGCCTTACGTCGGCCGCACGCTCGAGTTTCTCGTGACCGAGGTGAAGCACGGGCGCCGGGTCGTGCTGTCGCGCCGCGCGCTGCTCAAGCGCGCGACCGAGGAGCAGGCGCGCCGCCTGCTGGCGTCGATCAAGCCCGGCGACGAGCTCGACGCGACCGTGGCGCGGCTCGAGCCGTTCGGCGCGTTCGTGGACCTGGGCGGCGTCGACGGCCTCGTGCACGTCTCGGAGATCCGGCACGAGCGCATCGGACATCCGCGCGAGGCGGTGGCGGTCGGCGACCGGGTGCGCGTGCGGGTGCTGCGCCTCGAGCAGGGCAAGGACGGAAAGCAGCGCATCGCGCTGTCGATCAAGGCCGCCGCCCCCGATCCCTGGCAGGCGATCGAGGAGCGGTTCCCGAAGGGCGCCCGCGTCCAGGGCACCGTGGTGCGGGTCACCGACTTCGGCGCGTTCGTGAATCTCGCTCCCGGGATCGACGGCCTGGTTCACGTCTCGGAGGCGGCGGCGCATCCGGTCGCGCACGTGAAGGAAGTTCTGGCGCCGCAGCAGACCGTCGAGGCGGTCGTGCTGGCCGCGGATGCGGCGAAGCGGCGCATCTCGCTCTCGATCCGCGAAGCGGTCGTACCGCCCGCCGAAGCCCCCCGCGCGCCGGCGGTCGCCGACGTGGTCGAGGGGTTCGTGGCGGGGATCAAGCCGTTCGGCCTGTTCGTCGACCTTCCCGCCTACGGGCGGCGCGTGCGCGGCCTGATTCCGCGCGAGGAGACGGGGGCGCCGCGCGAGGCGGATCTGACGAAGCGGTTCGCGGCGGGCGATCCCGTGGAGGTGGAGGTGCTCGAGGTGCGCGAGGGCAAGATCCGGCTCCGGCTCCGGGAGGTAAAGGAGCGGGGCGAGGCTCGCCCGCGCGATCGCGCCGAGGAGCGGCCGCGCGGCGACCGGCCCGCGGGCAGGGCGGCTCCGCCCTCGCGCCCGCCGGAAGAGCCCACCACCATGGCGCTCGCGCTGCGCAAGGCGCTCGAGAAGGCGAAGGAGAAGCGGCGCCGGTCCTGATGCGGGCGATTCACGAGGTCAGTGGCCTCGGCCCCCGTGGAACCTCGCGAGCTGCGCCTTGAGGTAGGCATTCCCGGGGTCGAGCGCCGCGGCGCGCGTCTCGATCGCAATCGCCTGCGTCGCGTGCCCCAAACGGAAGTGCACCTCCGCCTGCGTGTCCAGGATGTCGGTGCTGTTCGGCTCGAGCGCAGCCGCCCGATCGGCCGCCTTGAGCGCATCCCCCAGGTGCAGGCCGTGCGTGGCGCACGCCCAGGCGAGACCGTTGAGCAGCGACGCGTCGCGCTCGCCGCGCGCCAGCGCGCGCGCCAACGTCTCCGCCACGCGCTCGCGCTCGAGCCGGGCGAGATCGGGACGCCCGTTCGCCGCGTACTCCTCCGCGAGGTCGAGATGGGCACCCGCCCCGTGAAAGCTCTCGTGGATCTGCCACAGCCGGCGCAGCTCGGCGATCGGCGCCGGGTGATCTTCGACGTGCAGATCGACGTAGCGCTGCGCGTACTCCGGATGCGCGCGGCTCGGCCGCACCACAATCAGCGCCGCCGACTGCTGCCCGCGCTTGTCGCCGCCCGCGCCTTGCCCCGCCTCGAGCGCCGCGATCAGCCGCGCGGCGAGCTCGCCGCGCGTGGAGCGGAACGCCTGGGCCATGCGCTCCACCACCGCGGGCCCGGCGAGGATGTTCCCCTGGCACGCGAAGCCGGCGCCGACCTGTCCTCCCGCCCAGGAGTTGCAGTGCGGTCCGGTCCAGCTCGCCGCGCGGCCGCGCGCGTCCACGATGCCGAGCTGGCGCTGATCCCACGACGAGTCGATCGCCGCCAGCGCGCGCAGGATCTCGGCGGGCGGGATGCCCTGGCGCAGCATGGCGAGCCCCTTCGGGCCGTACGAGGGATTGACGTTCGCCTGCGTGGCGACCGCTCCGACCGACGCCTCGGCCCACGGCACCACGCGGCCCACCGCGAAGTACTTCGATTCGACCGCGACGCCCAGCTCCTGCGTGACGGAGTCGTAGGCGACGATCGAGAACGTGCCCGGCCCACTGTCCGCCGCGGCATGTGGGGCGAGCAGACACCCGGCGAGGACGATCGCGCCGCAGAGCGTGCAGCGGCAGCCGGAAACCATTGAACCCCTCCCTCTGCTCGGAATCGCGGGGGGCTTCAGGGAGGACAGGAACGGGACCGGCGCGAGCGGATTTGGATGGCCGCCCCGCTCGACGGCGACCCCGGAGCCCAGTGCTCGAGCCCGGAGCGATCGCGCTACCGGTTGCGGGCTCGCGAACGACCGGGCAAGAAACGACGAAGGGAGCATGGCGCCGGGAGCTTATCCCCGTCGAGCCGATTCTCGGTTACTCCGTGCCACCCGCCAGTAGCGCTTCGCACCGTTACACGACTCGATTGGCGCCGGCTCCCTCGCCGGTGTTTCATTGCCTGTCTCGGCAGACCGCTGGGGGTCTCCAAGGGAAGACCACAGCGAATAAGGCGGACTTTCCGAGATCGATAGGAAGGGAACGCAAGGACCGGGCCGGAATTCGATATCACGGCGAATCGCGTTTGTTCGCAGCCTCTTAGGGATTCGGCTCGCTGCGTCGCCAAGCGTCGAGCGGGGGCGAGCCGGAAGAAGTGTCGCTTGCGCCTTACAGCCGCCGCTGGCGGCGAAGGATCTTGCACGACCCGGAGGAGCCGGTGCCGGCCCGGAGCCCGCCGCGGGTGGCGTGACTCAAGGGGACGCCCGATTCTCGCGCGCCGCGGTGCCGGGGCGTCCCCGGTGGGCGCCCCGCAATGCGGGAACGCGCACGGAGCGCCCCGCCGGGCACGTCCCCCAGGTTTCAGGCCGCCTGCGCGCTCAGCGCCTCGGCATCGGTGTCGTACAGGGTCAGGAACTCGTCGACGTTCAGAAGCTCGATCGCTACGCGAGCCGTCGGCGACGCCTCGGCCACGCTGAGGCACCCGCCGTGCTCGCGGAACTCCTCGGTCAGCGTCAGCAGCGAACCGGCTCCGCTCGACGACAGGAGCTGGACGTCGCGCAGGTTGAGCACCAGGTTGCGGCCTGCGTCGCGCGCGTTCGCGCAACGCTCGATCAGGAGCGGAGCCGTCCGCGCATCGAGCCGCCCCCGCAGGCGGATGACCTCGGCCCTGCCGCTGCCACCCATGTCTTCGAACACCAGCTCTTCGCTCATGTGCTTCCCTCTGTGGGTTATCCCGGCGCGCCATCGACGGCGATGCGGGTGAGTTCTCCGCATGTGCTGCGGTCGCTTGTGGTCAGGTTCGTGGGGCGGTACGGGGTGCATCGGCAAGCGATGCAGGGGACTTGAGATGCGGGAGGACAAATGCGCTTATCGCACGATCAGCATTTTCCCGGTCTGTCGGTAGGGGCCCGCTTCCAGCTTGTAGAGATAGAGCCCCGTCCGGAGCCGGCGGGCGTCGAAACGCTCGCGATGCAGGCCGGGCGAGTACCCGCCGTGCGTCACGGTCGCCACTTTGCGGCCCGCGAGGTCGTACACGCTCAGGTCGATCCAGCCCTCGACCGGCAGCCAGAACGAGAACTCGGTCGCGTCGTCGAACGGATTGGGGAGGTTCACGAGCCCGAGCGAGCTCGACTCCCCGCTGGGAGGATCGACCGAGGCCACCGAGCGCGCGCGCGTTTGGCCGCGGATCTCGCCGCCGGGGAACGCGCCGGTGTGGACATTGAGGTAGATCTCGTCCTTCAGCATCGCCGCGATCAGCGCCGGCGTCAGCGCGGAGCCATCGGACGGCTTCCACACGCCGTCGGCGGTCAGGTTCGTGAACCCGGGCGTGATCTCGCGCTCGATCGTCCCGTTGGCGCCGAACGGCGCGTTGTGGAAATGCGCGGCCGCGAGCGAGCCCGCGAGATCGTTCGCGGACAGCCGGAACACCACCCCCTCGTCGGTGAGCGTGAGCGCCAAGGTGCCGGCGCCGAGCGTGCTCACCGGCGGCACTTCGGCCCCGCCCAGCAGCGACGCCCCCTGCCCCTCTCCGCTCGCGAGCTCCACCTGGCCGCGGATCTCGCCGCCCGGGTTCGCGGCCGTGTTCACGCTCACGTGGATGTTGCCCTCGAGCAGCTCGGTCACGAGCGCCGGCGTGAGCGGCTGCGCGCCGGCCGGCTTCCATACGCCCAGCGCCGTGTTGCCGGAGAACTCGCCCGTGATGTCATGCACGATCCCGCCCGAGACCCCGGGAGCGGCCCGATGGAAGTGGGCCCCCGTGATCGCGCCGGTCAGACCGTCGACCGTGATCGCGAAGGCCAGCCCAGCGGGCGTGAGCGTGAACCAGCCTGCGCCCAGTCCGGTCGCGGCCGAGGAGGGCGTTTCCTGCTTGCCGGTGATGCGCGCGGTCAGACCGGCGCCCGACGCCGGCAGGATCTGGCCGCGGATCTCGCCGCCCGGGTGCGCTCCGGTGTGCACGTTCAGGTACAGGTTGCCTTCCAGAAGCTGGGTGACCAGGGCCGCCGTCAGCGGCTGCGCGCCGGCCGGAGTCCACACGCCGGTCGCGGTGTTCCCGGAAAAGCTCGTGGTGATGTCGCGCACGACCCCGCCCGACACCCCGATCGGGCCGCTGCGGAAGTTCGCGGCCTTGATGGGGCCGGTCAGCCCGTCGACCGTGACGTCGTAGGCGAGGCCTCGAGGCGTGAGGCGGAATGACGCTGTGCCTTTGGCCGACACCGCGAGCGGCGGCTGTTCCTGGTCGCCCGCGAGCCTCGCCGTCAAGCTCGTCGTGGGGGTGGCGCCGGGGTGATCGAGCGTGACCTGGCCGCGGATCTCCCCGCCCGGAAACGACCGGGTGTGGATGTCGATGTACAAGTTCCCGGCCAGGAGCTCCGCGATGAGCGAGCCCGTGAGCGGCTCGGGATCGTCGGCCCGCCACAGCGCTTGCGCCGTCGTCGTGCCCGCGGCGAAGTCCGGGGTCAGCGTTCGCACCACCGCTCCGTCGGTTCCGGCCGGGGCGTCGTGGAACTGCGCCGCAGTGATGGCACCCGAGAGTCCGGTGGCGGTGAGGTCCATGAGCAGTCCCGCGGGGGTGAGCGTGAGCGACGCGTTGCCGGTCGCCCCGCTCGCGGCAGGCGGCACCTCGGCGCCGCCGGTCAGGTGCGCGGTGAGACCGAACCCGCCGGTCAGGACGAGCTGGCCGCGGATCTCGCCGCCGGGGTTCGCCGCGGTATAGATGTTCGCGTACACGCTGCCGCCGACCAGGCTCTTCCGCTGCGCCGGCGTGAGCGTGACCACGCCGCTCGCGGTCGTCCCGGAGAAGAACGGCGTCAGATCGATCCCGATGGGCCCGTTCACTCCGATTCCACCCGAGTGCAGCTGCGCGCCCGTGATCGCACCGCTCAAGCCGCTCGCGGTGATCTGGAACGCGAGCCCTTCCTCGGTGAGCGTGAACGTGCCGGTCGCCCTGGCGGCCGCGGCCACCGGAGGATTCTCCTGGTCCCCGGTGAGCGTGGCGCCGAAGCACGTGCCTCCCCCGAGCTCGATCTGGCCTCGAATCTCGCCGCCCGCGTGCGCCGAGGTGTGCACGTTGATGTACAGGTTGCCGCTCAGGAGATCGGCGATCAGCGCCGGCGTGAGCGGCTCGGGATCGGAGGCCGTCCACAGCCCGCGCACGGTGTTGCCGCCGGTGAGGGTACCGGTGAGGTCGCGCACGATCGGGCCGCTCACTCCGCGAGCGCCTCTGTGGATGTGGATCTGGCCGACCGGCCCGCTCAGACCCTCGACGGTGATGAAGAACTGCACGCCCGCGCTGCTGAGCGTGAGCGACGCCGTGCCGCGGGCGGCGGTCGCGACCGCGGGCACCTCCTGATCGCCCGCAAGCCGCGCCAGGAGCGGGGCCTCTCCCGAGGCGCCGCGCGCGGCCGCGAGCATCAGGAGCGCGAGCAGCGTGACCGCGCCCGCGGCCGTCGAGCCCCTATGGCCGGCGTTCATGCCTCCCCCTTTGCGGACCACCGCGTGGCCGGTCTCGTTTCGCCGGAGCTCACCGGTGAGACGGTCGCGCGTCCGCGCACCTCACCGGTAGAGCTGCTTGATACGCCCCCAGGTGCTCTGGACCACCGGCGTGAGCGAGCCGACCAGCTCGAACCGGTCCACGCCGAAGTCTCCCGACACGCTGTCCGGAGTTCGCCCGTAGGGCGCGACATCGTGACGGAAGTGGACCTTTTCCACGTTCTGGAGCGCGGCCGCGAACCCCCGCCCATCGTTGGGGATGATGATGTGCGTGAACTTCGTGGAATCGGTGAGATCGACCTCGAATGGCGACCAGATGTGAAGCGGCGGGTGGAACCCCGTGTTGTACTGCCACAAGTTCGCGCTGTTCCCTATGGCCATGTGAATCTCGAGCGTGTCGGCGGCATTGACGTCGTTGAGACAGAACGTCACCTTGGCGATGTTCGCGGCGATCCAGTTGCCGGCGTACTCGGTGCCGGCGGAATAGGCGCCGAGATGGCCCGGCGTCGTCCTCGAGATGAACAGGTAGCCGTCGTGCTGCCCGCCATCCCCCTCATTGACTCCGCCGGTGCCCGGGTTGGTCGGGCCGTCCCCGCCCGTCCAGCCGCGGGTGCCGGCCGTCCAGTCCTCGCGAAAACCCGAGACCGGACCCCCGGCAGCCGGTACCGCCGGCAGCAGCGCGACGACGAAGGTCACGCCCGCCACGAACGCCCTCAATCGGGAAACGGAAAGCTCAGGCACGCGAACCTCCTCGAGTAGCTGATACCGGACCAGCAGGTCTTCTGGCGGGTAGGGTCGCACTCAAAGGCGACGATCAGGATCTTAGACCCGCCGCCCGCGGCGGAGCCAGAGCCTTCTTGCCGCAAGCCGAGCGCGGCAAGTCCAAAGCGGAACGCGACAAGCGGGCGGGTTCGATGCGTCGACGTGAGCGCTCGGGCGTAACCCGCGCCAGGCCATCCGATTCCGGCGCGCGGCTCACGCGCGTGCGCGCATACCCTCGCACGCCGCGCGGCGGTTTCGCCGGCCGCGGCGATTGCCCTATCCTCACCTCATGACTCATCGCAACCGGCTCGCGATTCTCGTCGGCGGCGGCCCCGCGCCCGGCATCAACAGCGTGATCGGAGCCGCGACGATCCGGGCGGCGGTCGAAGGTGTCGAGGTGCTCGGCATCGAGGACGGCTTCGAGCGGCTCATGCACGGCGACGTGGAGCACGTGCGGCCGCTCACGATCGAGGGCGTGAGCCGCATCCATTTCCGCGGCGGCTCGTACATCGGCATCTCGCGCGCCAACCCGACCGCCCGCCCCGAGCACCTGGAGAATGCGGTCATCTCGCTGCTGCGGCTCAACGTCGAGGACCTGATCACCATCGGGGGCGACGACACGATGTTCTCGGCCAAGCGGCTCGAGGAGCAGGCGCAGGGCCGGATCCACGTCGTGCACGTGCCCAAGTCGATCGACAACGACCTCGATCTCCCTCCGTACGTGGACACGTTCGGCTATCAGAGCGCCCGGCACCTGGGTGTGGAGATCCTCAAGAACCTGATGGTGGACGCGAAGACGACCTCGCGCTGGTACTTCGTGATCGCGATGGGCCGCAAGGCCGGCCATCTGGCGCTCGGCATCGGCAAGGCCGCGGGCGCCACGCTCACGCTGATCCCGGAGGAGTTCCGCATGCGCCCCATCCGGCTGAAGACGCTGGCCGACACGCTGGTGGGGGCGATCATTAAGCGCCTGAACGACGGGCGGCGCGACGGCGTCGCGGTGATCGCCGAGGGCGTGGTGCTGGACCTGGATCCGGCCGATCTGGCGCGGGTCGAGGAGGCGGAGCACGACGCGCACGGCAACCTGCGCATCGCCGAGGTCAACATCGGCGAGATCCTCAAGCACTCGGTGCAGGAGCGGCTCAAGGCGTTCGGCATCCAGTCGACGATCGTCGCGAAGAACATCGGCTACGAGCTGCGCTGCGCCGATCCGATCCCCTACGACATGGAGTACACGCGCGATCTCGGCTACTGCGCGGCGAAATCGCTGCTGTCGGGATTCAACGCCGTGACGGTGTCGATGCAGGCCGGGCAGTTCGTGCCGATCCCGTTCGCGAAGCTGATCGACCCCGCGACCGGGCGCGCCCGCATCCGGTTCGTCGACATCCGCTCGACGCGCTACGCGATCGCCCGGCGTTACATGATTCGCCTTCGCCGCGACGACTTCGACGATCCTCACGAGCTGGCGAGGTTCGCCGCCACCGCGGGCATGTCGCTCGAGGAATTCCGCGACCAGTTCGAATATCTGATCGAGGACGAGCCCCCCGCGCTGGATATGGGCGAGCCGCCCCCGTTCGACGAGGAGGCGGAGGCAGGCGCCTACCCGGAGGCGCGCGCGCGGGGCCGGTGAGGCCCTGCATCACTCCTGCGCCGACTTCATCTGCTCCGGTATGAACCGCTCCAGCACCGCGGCGCGCAGCAGCGCGGGGGGCAGCAGGCCCTGGGCCAGCACGAAGTCGTGGTATTTCTGGCGGTCGAATCGCTTGCCGAGCACGCGCTCGACGTCGGTGCGCAGCTCCATCAGCCGCTCGTAGCCGCAGAAGTAGGACGTCGCCTGGCCCGGCGCACGGAACGTGTAGCGCTCGATCTCCTGCCGGGCCATGGCCGGCGACACGACCACGTCGTCCTCCAGCACGCGTTCCGCTTCGTCCTTGGTGACGGTGCCGAACTGGAGCGCCGGATCGAGATACGCTCGCGCGGCGCGCAGCAGGCGGTGCTGGAGCGCGATCAGCTGGCCGTCGAGCGGCTCGTACGGCTTCATCTCCGCCTCCGCGTACAGCCCCCAGCCCTCCACGTTCACGCTGTTGAATGCGAACAGGGCGCGAGCCACCGAAACGCCCCGCTCCACCATCGAGTCGAACTGCAACTCGTGGCCCGGGCGCCCCTCGTGGGCGGTCAGCGTCCACGAGGCCGCCTCGAACGTGAAGTCGTCGTAGCTGCCGGCGCCGGGATTGCGCAGCGGCAGCACGAACGTGCCTTGTTCTCCCGTGTTGCCGATCAGTCGCGGCGGCTGCATGTGCGGCGCCGGCTGCTGCACGCTCTCGGCTTCGCTGGCCAGTCGGATCTGCATCGGGCGCTGCGGCAGCGTCGCGATGTGGTTGGCGGTGATCAATCGCTCCAGGTCGCGGACGCGCGCCTCGTAGTGCGGAAGGATCGCGCGGCCCTCGAGCTGATGCTTTTTGAGCTCGCGGATCACGTCGCGGTAGTCGGTGGCGTTGAGACCTTTCGCCCTGGCCACGAGCGGCGCCAGCGACTGCATCTCGTTCTGGATCTCGCGAAACGCGACGCGGGCGCGGCTCTGGAGCTCGTCGACCGGCATGTCGACGCCGACCGCGCGGAGCCCGAACGCGTACAGCTCCGGGGGCTCGCGGAAATCGCTGCGCGCGCGCGGGAGCACCTCGGCGCGGATGAATACCGCATATTGGTCGAGTTGCTGCTTCAGCGCGTCGATGGGCTTTTGCCATCCGTCGAGCTTGAAGGTCGTGAACAGCTCTTGGATGCCGCCGAGCGTCGCCTGCTGGTTCGCGAGGTCGCGCTCCACCTCGGCCTTGACCGGTCCGACCAGCTCCGCATTCGACAGCCGCTCCCGGATCCGGTCCTGCGCGAGCTTCGCAATCGGCTCGTAGCCCTTCTCGAGCCCGGCGTAGCGGTTGAGCCTCCGGAGCGCCGCCCCGCGCCGCTCCGGCGCCACCTGCGCGTCCAGCAACGCGCGCAGCCCCTGGAACACCGTGCCCGCCACATCGATGTACGGCAGCTCGAGCTTCTCCCTCAGCCCCTGGCCCTCGACCTCTTGCCGCGCGCGGGCGATCAGGATGTCGAGATCCTGCAGCACCGCGGGGTCCTGCTCGGACGCCCGGCGCTGCTGTAGCACCGCAACCGCTTGCTCGACAGTCGATTTCATGCGCTCGTTCACGTTCGGCTTGAGGTCGAGAATCTCCTCATCCAGGCCCCCGGCACCGAACACTCCCGCTTGCTCGGGGGCGAACTTCCCCAGGACCTGCATCAGCACCATGGCGTTGGCGTTGCTGCGCTGGACCCACTCCGGGGGCGGAACGGTCGTGCGGGCCGCCGGCCCGCCCTCGGCGATCGCGGGAGCCGCTCCGATCGCGAGCGCGAGCGTGGTCGAGGCAATCCAGCGCAGCGTTGCCCCGCGGGCAGGGACAGACGAACGGGACGCGAGCATGCGGGCGTGAGCGGGCACGGGAGACCTCCTTCGGGATCCGGTCAGCGGAACAGGCCGGAAGCTAGGAAAAAGCTCGGCCCATGCGGTAGATCAGAACGCCGGACGCGGTACAGCGGCGACGAATGCGGCCCGGCCGCCGCTTCAAGACCCGGGGGTGTCGTGAACGCACGCTCATCGGACCACGGCGCAGCGCGCGCGGCGCTCCGAGCCGCTCTGCATGAGGCGCAGCACGTAGATCCCGGGAGCGAGGTGCGCTGCGGGCATCGCCAGCACGTGATTGCCGGGCCCGAGCGACCCCACCTCCGAAGCGGCGCAGCGCCGGCCGGCGAGGTCCAGCAGCTCCAGCCGCGCGGGGGCGGCGGACGCGAGCCCGAAGCGGACCCGCAGCTCAAGGGCGGCGGGATTGGGGCTCGCTCCCCCGAGCTCGAGCCGCGCTGCTCGCGGCACGTCGAGCTCGACCTCTCCGAAGCGAGCCGTGACGCCGCCCGCGGTCACGGCAAGGCGATAGGCCAGGTGCGCTCCGGTCTCAACGTCGCGATCCTCGTAGCGCAGGTTCCCGAGGCCATCGGGCGCCAGTGTGGCGAGCGGCAGCCACGGGCCACCGTCCACGCGGCGCTCGAGCGTGGCCCCAGAGAACCGGTCTCCTCCCGAGCGCCACGCCAGGCGCACCACGCCGGGCTCCGCCGTCGCCGTGACGAGTGAGATCAGCACCGGCGTCTGGCCGACGATCCCGGGGTCGTAGTAGCTGCAGCCGGTGCGCGCGAAATTTCCGCGTGGCGTTGGCCACGCCTGCTTCGTGTCGTGCCAGGTTCCGGGTAGCAGCTTGTAGACGTACAGACCCTTGGTCCCCGCGGGTCCACCCAGGATCTCGGTGCGGCCGTCGCCGTCGAAGTCATAGATCGAGGCATCCCATGTCGCGCGCCCGGGCTTGGGGTAGCCGGGCAGCGTGGAGCCGTCCGCGGCGTAGGCGTACACGCCGCTCGAGGGCAGGGTCCACAGCACGCTCGCGTCGCCGGAAGCCGTCAGATGACCCATCAACGGCGTGCCGGACGGCGCGACCGCGGACCGCCTCGGCCACGCCCCGAACGGAGCGAGCTGGCCCCGGCTCGTGAGCACCGAAAGCTGGCTCCCGCCGCCCGTGCGCGACGTGATGACATCGATGTTGCCGTCGCCGTTGAGATCGCCTGGGACCGCCTCCGAATTCGCGTAGCTCGCCTCGTAGGCGTAGCGCCAGCGCGTGAGGCCATCGGGCGTGAAGGGGTAGACCTGGTTGCCCCCCACGAACAGGATCGTCGGCTCGGCGCCCTGCGTGAACCGCGTGAGCGTGGGCGGCTCCGCGTCGATCTGGAGGTCTTGCGGCCAGCCTGGCATCACCTCGCCGTTCCCGTGCATCACCGAGATGATCCCGGCGCCGGTCACGGCCACAACCTCAACGCCGGGCTGGCCGTCGATATCGCCCAGCGCGAGCTTGAGGTTCGCCCCCGGCGGTCCGACCGGTTTGGGAAACCCGGTGACCGGCGCGCCGTCGTGATGCCATGCCCACACCCGGCCGTCGCTCCCGCCCCACAGCACCTCCAGCGCGCCGTCGCCGTCGAGATCTCCGAGCGCCGGCATCGACCCCGGGGTGTTGCCGGTGGTGGCCGCCACCGGCCATCCGTCCAGCGTCTTCCCGTTCTGGTCGTAGCCGGCGATGCTTCCGTCCGCCGTCGCGACGAACATGCCGAACCCGAGCCCGCCGCCCAGACTGGCCGCCGCGATGCCGCCCACCGGCGTTCCCGACAACGGAATCTTCCGGTAGATCTCGGACCTCCCCACGTCCACCAGTGCGATCGTCGAGTCCATCATCGCCACCGCCGCGCAGCACGGCTTGGTACCGGCGAGCGGGACCCCTGGCCCGGCGACCATCGCGTCCTGTGCGATCACCGAGCTCGTCGGAGGATCGGTGATCACGCGCAGCGCGTTGATGCGCCCGCTGCCGTAGCCCGTGATGTCCGGGTTCGCCGCCGAGATGTCGTCCGCGGTGTCGATCAGCCGCGCCTGCGCCTCGAACGGCAGCGCCGGCTTGAGCCCCAGCGCCCGCCTGCGCGCCTGGTACAGCGCCACCACTCCCGACGCCATCGCCGCCGAGAACGAGCTGCCGTTCGCCGTGAGCGCGTAGGCCGGCTGGCGCTGGCCCAGGCTGTCCGCTCCCGCCATGTGCGGCGCCACCGTCGTCGTGATCACGTTCACCCCCGGCGCCGCCACATCCACGTAGCCGCCGGTGTTCGCGAACAGCGGGATCTTGTCGTTCTGGTCCGTGGACGTGACCGCGAGCGCCTCCTGGCGATCGCCGATGTAGTGATTGGGCGTGTTCTTGTTGCCGGCCGCGGTCACGATCGTCACTCCGGCCGCCATGGCCTGATCGAGCGCCGCGTTCAGATCGCTCTGGTAGGTGCTCTCGAACGAGCAGTTGATGATGCTCGCTCCCATCCGCGTCGCGTAGCGCACCGCCTGCGCGACGTAGCTCATGTCCACGAGCCCGAGCGGATACAGCGTCGTCGACCATCCCACCCGCAGCGGCATCAGCCGCACGCGCCACGCCGTGCTCGTCACCCCGATGCCGTTGTCGCTGTGCGCCCCGATCACCCCCGCCACCGCCGTGCCGTGCCCCGCGAAATCGTTGGGATCGTTGTCCACATCGCGCCAGTCCTCCCCGCTCATCACCCCCGAGGAGTTGGGCAGGTTCACGAAGTCCCAGCCGTGCACGTCGTCCACGTAGCCGTTGCCGTCGTCGTCCACCCCCGGCGCCCCCGCCAGCTCCGCCGCGTTCGTCCAGATCTGGCTCCCGTGCCCCCCGTCCCCCAGAGCCGGGTGATATGGAATCACCCCGGTGTCGATCACCGCCACCACCACGCTGCTGTCCCCCGTCGTCACGTCCCACGCCTCCACCGCGTGGATGTCCCGCCGCGACGCCTGGTAGAAGTAGTACGCCCCCGCCCAG
>Ga0066710_100000549_pt1 | contig 23325 bp, 23 predicted proteins | sample GraSoiAngelo_159_FD_79666 | JGI IMG/M metagenome (GOLD analysis project Ga0066710, IMG submission 79666) | Grasslands soil microbial communities from the Angelo Coastal Reserve, California, USA - 14_1009_16_40cm | ecosystem: Environmental > Terrestrial > Soil > Grasslands | place: USA...
CTGAAGCGCCGGCGGGCGGTCCGCACGTACGACTCGCGGCAGGTGCCGCGCGACGTGCTCGAGCGGATCACGAATGCGGCCGTCGTCCGCGCGCCCAGTGCCGGGTTCAGCCAGGGGCTGCGGCTCGTTGTCGTCACCGATCCGGAGAAGCGAAAGGAAATCGCCGTTGCTGCAGCCGAGGAGGAACTCGCCGCACAGGGGAGGCCACGCTGGAAGGCCAACGCCCCGGTACATGTCGTCGTGCTCGTTCGCGAGGCCGATTACCACGCAGCGCTACCAGAAGCCCGACAAGCTCGAGACCACGGGTGGGACGGAGATCGAGTGGCCGGCACCGTACTGGTACGTCGACGCAGGGGCTGCCGCAATGGCGCTCATGTTCGCCGCGATCGACGAGGGTCTGGACACGGCGATCTTCGGAGTGACCGACGTCCCCGCGCTCAAGCGCACGCTCGGCGTTCCGGACGACGTTCACTTCGTCGTGGTCGTGACGATGGGCTATCCGGCCGGTGACGACGCGTTCCCGGACGAGGCGAAGAGCGCTTTCAACGAGCGACGGAAGGCGCGCTCAGAAGTCGTTCACTGGGAGCGCTGGTAGAGCGGATAGCGCGCGCGCACCTCGTCGACGTATGCGGCAAGCCGGTCCGCAAGCGCGGCGTCGTGGATCTCGAGCACGTTCTCTGCGTTCCGCTCGCCCGAGCGAGAGAGGTTGAAGCTGCCGGTGAACACGACGTCGTCGGCGACGGTCACCTTCGCGTGCATGAAGTCGTGCACCGGGCCGCTCCCGTAGGGCGTCGACAGCTTCGCCGAGAACGGCGCGGTCAGCGCGCGCTCGAGCAGCGGCAGCTTCCAGGCCACGTCTCCGTCCTCGTGCCACTGGTGAATGACCCCCTCGATCTGCGGCCGGTCGAGGCAGCCGGCTATGTCGAGCGTTCCCTCCGAGACGATCTGCGCCAGGGTCGCGAGGATCGGGGCCGCGGTCAGCACCGGCGAGCAGATGCGAACCCGCCTTCCAGCGCGGCCGATCGCTTTCGCGATTCGGTGCGAGAGCTCGTCGCCGTGACCAGGCGTGAACCAGGCGCGTACCCTCACACCGCCGACGTCGAGGTCCCTCGGGTCGACGAAGCCGGTCTCCTCGACGGCGCCGGTCGACCAGAGCTGCTCGAAGTCCCGTGCGTAGGCATCCCCAAGCCCGGCTGAGTCGACGACGGCGACGATGTTCTCCTGCCGCGACCAGGAGTCGTCCGTCCAGTTCGTCGAGCCGGTCCAGACGCTCTTCCGATCGCGGATCACGTACTTGTGGTGCATCAGGTCGGGCACACCCGCGATCGCCCGGGACGGGACGCCGAGCGAAGCGATCAGCTGCGTGTCCGGCTCCGGCGGCGGCGGCACCGGGATCGGGTTGCGGTGATCGACGTTGTAGATGAAGCGGACGGCGACGCCGCGCTCGGCCGCAGCCCTGATCGCCCCGCCGACGATCGCGGCCGTCTCGGGCCCGAGGTTGAAGTCGTACTGCGCGAGATCGAGCGAGTGACGGGCTTCTCCGAGAAAAGCCTCGATCGCACGGGCGATCTCCACCGCTGATTGCCCGCCGTCGGTCAACGTGCGAACCGCGAGCACCTCGGATTTCGGCGCGGAAACCTTCATCAGGGCTTCAAGCGTAGAATCCCGCGCCGTGGCGAGAACGGTCGAAGTGCGCGGGCTCTCGATCAAGCTCCGGAGACCGTGGATTTGCTTCCTGCTCGCGCTGATCACCTTCGGGATCTACTACCTCTACTGGTACTACGTCTCCAACCGAGACTTGAACGACTACGGCGAGAGGCTCGACGAGCCGTCAAATCCGCTGGCCGTCAGTGCGGGCGTGGCGACTTTGGCAATCAGCCTCGGCGGCCTGCTGATCATTCCGCCGTTTGTCTCTCAATGGCGCTTTTACCGGCGGATCCGGAAGGCGCAGCAGTTGGCCAACCTCGACCCGCAGATCAACCACGTCGCCGGCTTCGTCCTCTTCCTGGTCGCGCTTTTCCTTCTTCCGTTCGAGATCCCGTACGCGCAGAGCCATCTGGATCGACTCTGGGAGCACGAGGCGGGCGAGTCGGAAAAGGCCGATTTGGGGATGCGCGGCTAGCGGACGGTGACGAGCCCGCCGAACCGGCGCCAGCGGCCCGCGTGGAAGTGGAGCATCCGCGTCAGCTCGACGGGGTAGTAGTCGTCCGGCCCCGTCCGCACGCCGATCCCGCGCACGAAGAACGGGTTCGAGCGCTCGTTCAGGCTCGTCGCGGCCCGGAGCAGGCTGCGCCGGGTGGGCTGCGCGCCGGCCGCGCGCAGGGCGTCGACCATCGTGTAGGCGACGGCCATCCCGTAGAGGTGCGCCACCTCCTTCACCTTCGCGCTCGGCAGGTAGCGCCGCAGGATCTGCTTGTAGAGCTTGACCCCGGGGTCGCGTGCGAGTGCCGGGTCGGTCGGGTCCTTGAGGAACGAGCTCGAGATCGTGCCCTCGACGAGCCGCTTGCTCGTGTTGCGTTGGACGACCTCCATCACGAACGGGTCGATCGAGACGGAGTTGAGGAAGATGTGCGGCCGCCACCCGAGCTTGTGAGCCGCCAGGAACGCCTGGATCGTCTGGCGGGGCAGGGCGAACAGCATGAGGGTGTCGGCGCCGGACGCCTTCAGGCGCACCAGCTGCGAGCTCACGTCCGGGTCGGTGACATCGTAGGTCTGTACGCCGACGATCCGCGTCGAGAGCCGGCCCAGCCCTCGCCTCAGGCCCGCGAACATGTCCTCGCCGTACTCCGAGTTCTCGTGCAGCACGGCGATCCTGGCGCGGGGCCGCGTCCGCGCGAGATAGCGGCCGTAGACCGCGGCTTCCCCCGCGAAGCGCGGTAGATAGCCCATCGACCAGGGGTACGTCTTGTGCTCGAGCGCAAGGGCCGAGAGCCCGCTGCCCACGAAGAGCTGGGGGACACCGTTCTGGTTCAGGTACGGCCGCACGGCGAGCGCGTGCTCGGTGCCGACGCTGTTGAAGATGGCGAAGACGTGCTCGTCCTGGACGAGCTGTCGCGTCTTCCGGAGCGTCTCCGCGGGGTTGTATCCGTCGTCGAGATAGAGGTACTGGATCCTGCGCTTGCGCACTCCGCCGCGAGCGTTCACGTACTTGAAGTACGCGTCGGCCCCGCGCGCGACCGCTGCGTAGGCAACCTCGTCGCCGGTGAGCGGAACGGTTGCGCCGAGGAGGATCGTGTCGGGCGTCACGCCGGGGTCGCTCGTGCTTCCCCCATACGCGGCGGGAAGTCCGAGCACGAGCAGGAGCGCTGAGAGCAGGAGCGAGCGCCGCATCGGCGCAACCCTACAATCGGCTCAGTGGCTCGATCCTTCTTTGTCGCGCGTCTTGCCAAGACTCGGATCGGAGCGACTTACAACCAGTACGCGCGCTCGCCGAGGCTGCGGGCCCGGCTCGCCGAATACCTGGAGCAGCATGCAGACGCTCCGATCCTGCTCGTCGGCGAGGCGGCCGGCTACCGCGGCGCGCGGGTGAGCGGGCTTCCGTTCACATCCGAGCGCCAGGTGACCGGCTCGGGGCCTGCCGAGGCGAGCGCGACGATCGTGCACCGCGTGCTGGACGAGCTCGGGCTCGCGGACCGCGTTCTCCTCTGGAACGTCGTTCCCACTCATCCGCATCGGCTCGGCGAGCCCGAGTCGAACCGGCGGCCGACCGCGGCCGAGATCGGTGCCGCGCGTCCGTTCCTCGACGAACTGGTGTCGGGACGGCGGGGGCTGCCGGTCGGGCGCCTGGCGGAGGCGGCTCTGGGCACGCCCGGAGTGCGGCATCCCTCGCACGGAGGAGCCGCCGAGTTCCGCTCCGGGCTCGAGGAGCTCCTTGGTTGAGAACCTGCCAATCCGGCGGAACACGGCGATTCTCGCGGCGACGATGGCCGTGTACCTCGCCGTCCTTCAGCTCGGGGCGGCCGTCCTTTCGCTGACCTTCGTCCTTGTCACCGGCTTCAGGGCCTTGCTCGGGCTCGGGCCGGCGATCTACCTCGCCGCGGCGGCACTCTCCGCGCTCCCGGCCGGCCGGGCGATGGATCGCTTCGGGCGCGTGCCGGTGATCGCGATCGGCTTCCTCCTCGGCTCGGCCGGCTGCGCGCTGACCGCGCTGGGGACGCACTGGAAGACGGCCTTTGCCGTCATCCCCGGCTTCGTCCTGATCGGCGTGTCGGGAGCGGTGACGCTGCTCATCCGCACCGCCGCGGGGGACATGTATCCACCCGAACGGCGTGCCCGCGGCATCTCGCTCGTCCTCTTCGGCGCCGTCTTCGGAGCGGTCTTCGGGCCCGCCGTCTTCGGCCCGCTCTTCTCGGGCAAGGAGGTTGCGGCGAGCACGCTGACGGTCCCGTGGCTCGCCGCCGCGGGACTGTCGCTCGTCGCCTGCGCGCTCGTGTTGACGGTGCGGCCGGACACGAAGGTGATTGCCGAGCGCATCTCGGCCCGGCGGCCGACGGACGAGCCGCCGTCGGCCGCAGCGCCCCTGAAAGAGATCGTCCGCCGGCCCGGCGTCCTGCCGGCGATGCTCGCGGCGATTGCGAGCTTCGCAGTGATGGTCTCGGTGATGAACCTCACCGGCTACGTCGTCGTCGACCACCATCACCATCACCAGGACTCCGTCTTCCCCATCATCGGCGCGCACGTTCTCGGCATGTATGCGCTCGTGCTCGTCGTCGGGAGGCTGATCGACCGCATCGGGCGCGGGCCTTCGCTTGGCGGCGGCCTGCTCGTGATGGCGGTTTCGTGTGTGGGCCTGATGTGGTTCGAGGGGGTGCCCATGACCGCTGTCCTGCTCTTCGGCCTCGGGCTCGGCTGGAATCTCTCGTTCGTTGCGGCAACGGCGCAGCTCGCCGACGCGACACAGCCGGCAGAGCGAGGGAAGCTGCTCGGCCTGAACGACCTCCTGGCGGGGCTGACGGGCGCCTCGTTGGCCCTCATCGGGGGCGTGGCCCTGAACGTGCTCGGCGTTGCCGCACTTGCGATCGGCGCCACGATTCTCGCGCTTGCGCCCGCAATCTTCCTGACGAGGCTCCGGCCCGCGGCGAAGCCGGCTGCGTAGGAATCATTGGTAGAATCGTCCGCCGGCGGGCTTCGAGCCCGCCTCTTCATGATGAGAACCTGGAACGCAAAACCCGGTGAGATCGAGCGGCAGTGGTACGTCGTCGATGCGGAGGGCAAGACCCTCGGCCGTCTGGCGACGCAGATCGCGGAGACCCTGCGCGGGAAGCGCAAGCCGCAGTACACGCCGCACGTCGACACCGGCGACTTCGTGGTCGTGGTCAACGCAGAGAAGATCGCCGTCACCGGCAAGAAGCTCGACGACAAGATGTACCACCGGCACTCGGGCTATCCGGGCGGGCTCCGTAGCCGGCCACTGCGCGAAGAGCTCAACCGCCGGCCGACGGAGGTGCTCCGCAAGGCCGTCAAGGGAATGCTGCCCCGCAACCGGCTCGGCCGTGCCCAGCTCGGCAAGCTGAAGATCTACGCCGGCCCCGAGCACCCGCACGAGGCGCAGGCCCCCAAGGCGCTGCCGCTGGAGAACGGAAATGGCTGAGCAGGCTCAGTATCAGGGCACCGGCAAGCGCAAGACATCCGTCGCAAGGGTGATTCTCCGCCCGGGAGACGGCGCGACCTGGATCAACGGGCGCACGCTCGAGGAGTACTTCCCGCGCGCGACGCACCGAACGACCGTGATGGCGCCGCTCAAGCTCGCCGACGCCGAGGGCCGCTACGACCTTCGGGTGCGTGTGAACGGCGGCGGCCCGACGGGCCAGGCGGGCGCCGTCCGCCACGGCATCGCCCGCGCCCTCGTCGAGGCCGATCCCGAGCTGCGCATCCCGATGAAGCGGGAGGGCTTCCTCACCCGCGATGCGCGCAAGGTCGAGCGCAAGAAGGCCGGGCTGCACAAGGCTCGCAAGGCCCCGCAGTTCAGCAAGAGATAATTGGCCCGCCGGTACTTCGGCACTGACGGCGTTCGGGGGGTCGTCGGCCAAGACCTGACCGCAGACCTGGTGGAGCGGCTCGGGAGAGCCTCCGCGCTCTGGTCTCGGGGCGGCCGCGTCTTCGTTGGGCGCGACACCCGTGCATCCGGCCCCGAGCTCGAGGACGCGTTCGCGCGCGGGATCGCCTCTGCCGGCGGCAACGCCGTCCTTGCGGGTGTCCTGCCGACCCCGGCCGTCGCGCTGCTCGCCCTCGATCTCGGTGCGGTCATCTCCGCCTCGCACAACCCCCCCGAGTACAACGGCGTCAAGCTCTTCGACGCGGACGGCCAGAAGCTGACGGACGAGGCCGAGGAGGCGATCGAGGCTCTCCTCGACTCTCAGCCGACGGAGGCGCCTGGAGCGATCGATCACGTCGGTGTCGCGACGGACAGCTACTTCGAGCACATCGTCGAGCGCTTCGGGAGCGACCTCAGCGGCCTCAGGGTCGCGGTCGATTGCGCCAACGGGGCGTACTCGACTATCGCGCCGCAGGCGTTCGAGCGGCTGGGCGCCGAGGTGCAGGCGATTGGAGCCGACCCCGACGGGCACAACATCAACGTCGGCTGCGGGGCGACCGACCTCTCGCTCCTTCAGGCCGTCGTCGTCGACGGAGGTCACGACCTCGGAGTCGCCTTCGACGGGGACGGCGACCGCGTGCTTGCCGTCGACGCAGGCGGCGACCCCGTCGACGGCGACCAGATTCTCGCGGTCCTCGCTCTCGACCTGAAGGTCGAGCTCGTCGCGGTCACGGTGATGACGAACCTCGGCTTCTACCGGCTGATGGGCGAGCGCGGCATCAGAGTGCTCACAACCGATGTCGGCGATCGTTACGTCCTCGAGGCTCTGCGCCGCAGCGGCGGCATCCTCGGGGGCGAGCAGTCCGGGCACATCATCTATCTCCGCGACCACGTCACCGGAGACGGACTCGCCGCTGCGCTTCTTCTTTGTAGTGCGCTGAAGCGTCGAACGCTGCGCGAAGCCGCGGCTGTTCTCCCGCGCTACCCGCAGGTGCAGGAGAGCGTGCCGGCGGCCGATCGTGAGCTTCCGCCGAGCCTGCTCGCGGAGGTCGAACGTATCAACAGCGAGCTCGGAGACCGCGGCCGAGTGCTCGTCCGTCCCTCTGGCACAGAGCCGGTGGTGCGGGTTCTGGCGGAGGCGCAAGATTTCGCCGAGGCCCGCGAGCTCTGTGGTACCATTTCGGCTCTCGTTCGACGAGAGCTCGGTTGACCGACCTCCAGTGCAGGGGGTCGCGGATGCCGGGCTTTCTCGCGTTTCGGGAGGAAGTTGCCGACAGCGTCGTCCTGGCATCGGAAGACCGCAGGCGAGGGAAGGAGCTCCCAGAGTGTGCGGAATCATCGGATACGTCGGGCCGAGAGCGTGCAAGCCGCTTCTGATCCAGGGCCTCGAGCGCCTCGAATACCGGGGCTACGACTCGGCCGGCCTTGCGCTGCTCGAGGATGACGGCCTCGACTACGTCCGCGCGATCGGCAATCTCGAGCACCTGAAGAAGGCCGCGAAGGGGAACGGCTCCCAGTCCTCGACGGGGGTCGGGCACACGCGCTGGGCAACGCACGGCCGCGTCTGCGAAGAGAATGCGCACCCGCTTGCCGGCTGCGAGGAGCGGGAGCTCGCGATCGTCCTGAACGGGATCGTCGAGAACTACCGCGAGGTCAAGGAGTCGCTCGAGGCGGACGGGCACACGTTCAGCTCCGAGACCGACGCCGAGGTCATTGTCCACCTCGTCGAGCGCCATTACGAGGGCGATCTCGTCGAGGCCGTCCGCGCTGCCCACAAAGACCTCGAAGGGCACTTCGCCTTCGTCGTCGTCCATGCCGCGCATCCCGACCTGCTCGTCGGAGCGCGTGTCCAGTGCCCGCTTGTCGTCGGCCTCGGGGAGGGCGAGACGTTTCTCGCCTCCGGCATCGTCGCCTTCCTCAGCGAGACCCACCGGGTCCAACTGCTCGAAGAAGGCGAAGTCGTCGCCGTCACCCCGGAGGGCGCAACCTTCTACGACGTCGAGGACGGGCTCGTCGAACGGGACGAGATCGACGCGCCGTGGGATCTCGAGGCCGCCGAGAAGCAGGGGTACGAGACCTTCATGCTCAAGGAGATCTACGAGCAGCCGGAGGGCGTCGCCGAGACGATCGGGGATCGCGTCCGGCACGGCCGGCTCGAGCTCGAGGGTCTCGGCCTCACCGATGACGAGATCCGCAACCTCCGGCGAATCGTCATCTTGGCGTGCGGTACCGCCTACCACGCGGGAGTCGTCGGGCGCTACGTGATCGAGGAATGGGCGCGAATTCCGGTCGAGCCGGACATCGCGAGCGAATGGCGCTACCGGAACCCCGTGCTCTCGAAGGACACGCTCGTGATCGGCATCTCGCAGTCGGGCGAGACCGCCGACACGCTGGCCGCGCTGCGCCTCGCGCGGGAGAAGGGCGCGCGCACCGTCGCGATCACGAACATGATGGGCTCCCAGATCACGCGCGAGGTCGATTCGGTCCTCTACACGCGCACCGGGCTCGAGGTCGGCGTCGCCGCGTCCAAGACGTTTACCGCGCAGGTGGCGCTCCTCGATCTGATCGCGCTCAAGCTCGCGCAGGTTCGCAAGACGATGCCCGCTGACGAGCTCAAGTTCATCCTCGGCCAGGTCTACGAGCTGCCGGCGAAGATGACCGCCTTCCTCGACGGAAACCATCCGATCGAGGAGATCGCCCAGCGCTACTTCGACAAGCCGTTCTTCCTCTACCTCGGGCGCCACATCGGCCTGCCGGTCTGCCTCGAGGGGGCGCTCAAGCTGAAGGAGATCTCCTACATTCCGACCGAGGCGTACTCCGCGGGCGAGATGAAGCACGGGCCGATCGCGCTCCTCGACGAGGACACGCCCGTCGTCTGCGTCGCGACCGACTCGCACGTCTACGACAAGGTCGTCTCCAACATTCAGGAGAGCCGCGCGCGGGGAGCGCACGTGATCGCGATCGCGACCGACGGGAACGAGGACATCCAGCACCATGCGGACGACGTCATCTTCGTGCCGAAGACGCCAGCGTTCCTGCAGGCGATCCTGGCGATCCTGCCGCTGCAGCTCCTCGCGTATCGCATCGCGCGCCTCCGCGGGTTGAACGTCGACCAGCCGCGGAACCTGGCGAAGACCGTCACCGTCGAGTAACTCCCCCGTTCGAGGGACGCAATCTCCTCGTCCCTGGATGAAGGTCAGAGGGCGATGGCTGCGGCTTTCTCGCGACGACTTCTGCTGTCTGGTGCCTGCATCTCGTCGGCACTGACGTTTACTGCCTTCGACCTCTACGAGCGACCCGGCCTGGGGATCGGCCATTTCTACTACCTCTCGATCGCGCTGGCCGCGATGGCCGGGGGCGCCGCCCTCGGTGCGTTCGCCGGCCTGATCGCAACCGGTCTCTACGTCGCCGGTGTCCTCATCAATCCCCACGTCCCCTCGCATGAGCTGCTGACCGCGGGGACGATCACAAGAGGGGTCACGTACATCACGATCGGAGCCCTGTTCGGATGGTTCGCCGCCCGGAACCGGTCGATGGTGGACGATCTGCGCGTGCTCGCGGAGCGCGATGTGCTGACCGGGCTCCCGAACACTCGCGCCTTCGAGTCCGCGATCACGCGGCGGCTCTCGGCCAGGCGGCCGTTCGCCCTGCTGCTCGCCGACATGGATGCGCTGAAGGACTTCAACCGTGAGGAGGGCTTCACCGCCGGCAACGACGCGCTGCGGCGGCTCGCCGACAGGCTGGCCACCTCGCTCGCGCCGGACGACGACATCGCCCGGGTCGGCAGCGACGAGTTCGCCATCCTCGCCTCCGTGCAGAACTCCGACGGGGGTGCGCAGCTTGCGGCGAGACTCGAGCGGATGCTGGTCGACGACCGGACGAAGGCGACCCTCGGCTGGGCCGTGTTTCCGCAGGAGGGCGACAACGCGCTTGCGCTCTACCGGGCGGCGAGCGAGCGCCTCTACGCCCGCAAGGTGATGCGCAGCTATCTGCGGCCGGTTCCCACCCCGGTCGACCAGGCAGCCGGCTAGCGCGTTCACGAGCGCTAGGCTCGTCGTTGGTGGTCGTCCTCGACCGGATCGGCGACGGTCTCTGGAACGCGTTCCAGATGGCCTGGGAGGTCGGCTGGGCGCTGGTGCTCGGTTTCGCCCTGTCGGGGATCGTGCAGGCGTGGATCCCGCGCGCGCGAATGGAGCGAGCGCTCGGCGGCCGCGACCTGCGGACGGTCGCGCTCGCCACCGGCCTCGGCGCCGCCTCGTCGTCGTGCAGCTACGCGGCGGTCGCGATCGCGAAGTCGATGTTCCAGAAGGGCGCGAGCCTCGCGACGGCGATGGCCTTCCAGTTCGCCTCGACGAATCTCGTCTTCGAGATCGGGATCGTGATGTGGATCTTCCTCGGCTGGCAGTTCACGCTCGCGGAGTTCGTCGGCGGGATCGTGCTGATCGCCCTTATGTGGGCCGGGATCCGTCTCTTCGTAACGCGCCAACTCGAAGAAGAGGCTCGCGCGCACGCGATCGAGGCGCAAGCGGGCCACCAGCACCACACGGCCGGCTCGGAGGGGCTTTCCGGGCGGCAACGGCTCACGTCCCTCGAGGCGTGGTCGAACGTCGCGCACAACTTTCGCGGCGACTGGGAGATGCTCTGGAAGGAGATCACCGGGGGCTTCGTCATCGCCGGCTTCATCGCGCTGCTGCCGATGAGCTTCTTCAACGGCCTCTTCCTGACGGACGCTCCAGGGCCCGTGCGCGTCGTCGAGAACGTTCTCGTCGTCCCGCTCGTCGCAGCTCTCTCCTTCGTCTGCTCGGTCGGGAACGTGCCGCTCGCCGCGGTGCTCTGGGCGGGCGGGATCTCGTTCTCGGCCACGATCGCGTTCATCTACGCGGATCTGATCGTGATCCCGATCCTGCTCATCTACCGCAAGTACTACGGGCTCAGGGCGGCCGCGATTCTGACCGCGATCATGTTCGTGACGATGGCGGCCGCCGCACTTGCGGTCGGTGGAGCATTCGACGTTCTCGGCCTGGTCCCGAAGACCCGCCCGGAGATCGACTCGGTCACGAGCCGGGGCGTCGCCTGGAACTACACGACCGCCCTGAACATCCTCTTCCTGGCCGTCGCGGTCGTTCTCGTGGGGCTGACTTTCCGGCGCGGCGTGCGCGACCCCGTCTGCGGCATGACGGTCGACCGGTTCAAGACGCCGTTCCGAAGCGAATGGAACGGTCAGACGTTCTATTTCTGCAGTGCGGGCTGCAAGGAGCGCTTCGAGGCGGATCCGGAACGCTTCCTTGCTCGATCGCGACCGGAGCATGCGCACCAGCATTAGCCTCCTCGCGGCGTGATCTACCGGACTCAGTCTCGCGGTGGCTGACGGAGGCGCTTCGTTTGCGAGCGCCGCCGCTTCTCCTCCAAACGTCGCTCGACCGCGGCTTTGCTCGGCTTCGTCGGCCTCCGACGGCGCTGAACTCGGAGCGCTTCACGCAGAGCGTCCGCGACGCGGCCGATCGCGAGCTCACGATTTCGCGTCTGGCTTCGCTCGTCCTGGGCGACCGCGCGGATGATCGGCCCGGCCTTCTGGAGGACGCGCTGCTTTTGGCGATCCGTGAGCGCCGCAGAGGCCTCCACGTCGAAGAGGGCCTCGACGCGGGTCTCCGATTTCTGCGCGTGCTGGCCGCCGGGCCCGCTCGAGCGCGAGAAGCGCAGCTCGATCTCGGAGAGCGGGATGGAGACCGAGCGCGTGACCCGAATAGACTCGCGCTCCATGGCCACGCTACGCGTCCGGTTTCGCCTGCTGAACTGCCACGCTGTCGTTGCCCCGTTCCCGCACGATCTGCCCAAGGGTACGTAGTGGCGCCTGTTCTCCTCGACGTCGACGGCGTCTTCCACGTCTCGGGGCATCCGATCGACGGTGTGGGCGATGCCGTCAGACGCCTCCGGGAGGAGGGGCATCGCCTCCGCTTCGTCACCAACAACACGACCAGCACGCGTGCCGATCTCGCCGCGGACCTGCGTGCGCTCGGCGTCGAGCTCGACGACGAAGAGCTCGAGACGAGCCCGCGAGCCGCGGCAAAAGTCCTCGCGGGCAAGCGCGTCCTTGCCCTGACGATGGCCGCGATTCGCCCTGAGCTGGAGGGTGTCGAGCTGGTCGGAGAGGAGGCGGAGGCCGTGTTGCTCGGAGGCGCGGACGAGACCGACGAGCCGAATCGGGTCTTCAGCTACATGAACCTCGCCCGCGCGTTCGCCGAGCTCGAGGCGGGCGCCGAGCTCTACTGCCTGCACAAGAACCGCTGGTGGCAGACCGCGCGGGGACCGCTGCTCGACTCCGGCGCCTTCGTCGCCGGGCTCGAATACGCGGCAGGGGTCGAGGCGACAGTGCTCGGAAAGCCGAGCCCAGCGTTCTTCGGCGCTGCGCTCGTCGCCCTCGATGCCGACCCGGAGCGAACCTGGATGGTCGGCGACGACCTCGAGGCAGACATCGTCGGCGCGAAGAGCTGCGGTCTGCGGACAATCCTCGTCCGCACCGGCAAGTTCCGCGAATCCGCCCTCGAGGACGCTCTCGTCAAGCCGGACGGAGTGGTCGACTCCCTGGGCGAGGTTCCCGGGTTTCTGGCAGAGGCGTCCTAAAATCCTCGCTCACATGCGGGTGGGCATCGACCTGATCGAGATCGACCGGATCAAAAGCGCGCTCGAGCGCTACTCGGGCTTCGCGGCGCGCTGCTTCACGGAGGCCGAGCGGGCGTACTGCGAGGGGCGCGGGAACCCGGCGCAGCACTACGCGGCCCGCTTCGCCGGCAAGGAGGCGGTCGGTAAGGCGCTCGGCTGCGGTGTCCGGTTCACATGGCGGGAGATCGAGATCGCGGGCCGGCCAAAACCGGAGGTTCGCCTCTCGGGTCAGACCAAGGCCTGGGCCGAACGCGTTCGCGCGGGCGCGATCGATCTCTCGATGTCGCACTCGAAGGGTCTTGCGACCGCGGTTTGCCTGGTCGCCGACCGCGATGCTTGAGCCCCTCTACACCGCCGCGGAGATGCGAGCGGCGGAGGAGCGGTACTCCGGAACAGTCGAGGAGCTGATGGAGCGGGCCGGTGGCGCCGTCGCCCAACACGCGCTCGAGGACTTCGGCAACGCGCGCTCGTTCACGGTCGTCTGCGGGACCGGCTCGAACGGCGGCGACGGGCGGGTGGCGGCGCGTGTGCTCGAGGAGGAAGGACGCGAGGTGCTCGTCGTGGACGCGAAGCCCGAGGACGAGGAGAAGGATCTCGGCGATCCGGACGTCTTGATCGACGCGCTCTTCGGCACCGGCTTCGAGGGCGAGCCGCGTCCAGGGGCGGCTCGGCTGATCGAGTCGATGAACGTCCTCGGCGCGCCGGTTCTCGCCGTCGACCTGCCCTCCGGCGTCGATGCGTCCACCGGCGAAGTGGCCGGCGCGGCAGTCGACGCGGACCTGACGGTCACCTTCCACGGCGAGAAGGTCGGGCACTACGTGACGCCCGGCGCGTACCTCGCCGGCTACCTGGAGGTGGTCGACATCGGGCTCGAGCCGTCCGACACCGAGCATGCGCGCGTGACGAGGGAGATCCTCGAGCTCGTGCCCCGGCGGAGCCCGGAGGACAACAAGTACTCGGCCGGGCACGTCGTGGTGGTCGGGGGCTCGCCGGGCCTGACCGGAGCGCCGTGCCTCTCCGCGCTCGCTGCGATGCGAGCCGATGCGGGGTATGTGACGCTCGCGGGGCCCGAGCCGGCCATGCCGGTGTTCGAGAACCAGGTGCTCGAGGCGGTCAAGCGGCCTCTGCCGGCGGACGAGGGCGGGCTCCTGACCGAGGCTGCCGCCGAGCACGCGCTTGAGCTTGCCGTCAAGGCCGGCTCGGTCGCGATCGGCCCCGGCCTCGGCCGAAGCGAAGGGACGAAGGCGCTCGTCCGACGCCTCTTAGCGGAGACGGAAGTCCCGACCGTCGTCGATGGGGACGCGCTCTGGGAGCTCGAGCCGGGAGACTGGCCCGCTCCGAGAGTCCTGACCCCACACGCCGGCGAGCTCGGGCGCCTGATCGGCGAGGACTCGACATGGATCGACGCGCACCGGCTCGAGGCCGTCCGCCGCGCCGTCGACCGATTCGGCTGCGTCGTCCTCCTCAAGGGCTCGGGCACGCTCATCGCCGCTCCCGGGAAGGGCGTCCTCGTCGACGGCGGCTATCCAAGCCTCGCCACCGCCGGCACCGGCGACGTGCTCACCGGCATCGTCGGCGCCTTCCTCGCGAAAGGGATGGAGCCGCGGCTCGCGACGGCCGCGGCCGCGACGGCTCACCACTGGGCGGCGATCGAGGCGCCGCACGACGCCGGCCTGATCGCGAGCGACCTCCTCGATTCATTGCCCAAGGCGCTCGCCGGCTAGGCCCTGTGCACCGCTCGGAGATCACCATCGACCTGGGCGCCCTGCGGCGAAACGTGCGTCGCCTTCGCCGTGCACTCGGGAGAGCCGAGCTCTGGGTGGTCGTCAAGGCCGACGGCTACGGGCACGGCGCGATCGACGTCGCAGGTGCGGCGCTCGGCGAGGGGGCGCTGGCGCTCTGCGTCGCGACCGTCGGGGAGGCGCTCATCCTCCGGCGCGAGTTCCCCGGCGTGCGCATCCTCGTCATGGGGCCGACTTCCGGCCGCGAGATCGCGCAGGCGCGTGAAGCCGATCTCGACCTCGCCGTCGCCGACGAGGCGGTGCCGGAAGGTGTGCGCGTCCACCTGAAGATCGACACGGGCATGGGCCGGTGGGGTCTCTCGGAGCTGCCCGCGCTGCCCGTCGAGGTGGTCGGGCTGATGAGCCACCTCGCGACGGCCGACTCCGATCCCGAGTTCGCTCGGGCCCAGATCGAGCGCTTCAACGAGGCAACCGCGGATTTCCCGAACCTCATTCGCCACATTGCGAACAGCGCGGCCGCGCTCCGCCTACCCGAGTCGCACTTCGACGCGGCACGCTGCGGGATCGCGGTCTACGGCCTCTCCCCGTTCGGCGAGGCGCCGGCGGTCGACGAGCTCGAGCCGGTGCTGCGCTGGGACAGTCACGTCGCGCAGGTGCGGAAGCTCGCCTCCGGCGAGAGCACCGGCTACGGGCGTCGCTTCACGGCTGAGGAGCCGACGTGGGTCGGAATCGTCCCGGTCGGCTACGCGGACGGTTTCCGCCGCGACATGACCGGGACCGAGGTGCGGGTAGGCGGCGAGCGGCGGCGCGTCGTCGGCACGATCTCGATGGATGCACTTGCCGTCGAGCTCGATCGCGAGCTGCCGCTCGGAACGCCGGTGACGCTCGTCGGGCACGGCGTCCTCCTCGAGGATCATGCCCGGGTGGCCGGGACGATCAACTACGAGCTCGTCTGCGGCATCGACACGAGCCCGTCGCGCGCGCGGCGCGTGGTGCTCGATGCGTGAGCTCGCGCGCGAGCTCCTCGAGGGCGAGGAAGCCTGGGTCGTCGGCGGAGCGGTTCGCGACGAGCTGCTCGGACGTGAGGTCATCGACCTCGACATCGCGTGCCGGGATCCCGAGACTGCCGCTCGCGCGCATGCGAAGCGTGCCCGGGGCGCGCCGTTCCCGCTCTCGGAGCGGCACGGAGCGTGGCGAGTCGCGCTCGAGGGTGGACGGACGGTGGACTTCACTCCGCTTCGCGGTGGCATCGAGAACGACCTCGCCACACGCGACTTCACCATCAACGCGATCGCCCTGCCGCTCGCGGGAGGAGAGCCGGCCGATCCCTACGGCGGCCGGGCGGATCTCGATGCGAAGACGATTCGAGCGGTCTCTCCGGAGGTCTTCACCGACGATCCCCTGCGGCTCCTGCGCGCCGTGCGGCTCGAGGACGAGCTCGGCTTCGAGCTCGAACCGGATACCGAGCGACTCGTGCGCGAGCATGCGGAGCTCGTCACCCGGCCCGCGGGCGAGAGAACGCTCACGGAGCTCGTCCGTCTGTCGGAGGCCGGCTACCGCCGAGCGGACGAGCTCGGCCTGCTGGCTCCGCTGGAGGGCTCGAGCGAAGGTCTCAATCGTCCCGAGCCCGTCGATCGACCAGCGTTTCGGCTTGTCGCAGTCTTCGGCGAGGCGCTCGAAGGTCTGCCCGTCTCGAACGAGCTCAAGCGGTACGCCCGCGCTCTGCTCCGAGCAAGACGGCCCGAGGACGGCTCACCGCGGTCGATTCACCGCTTCCGGCGGGAAACGGAGCCGTGGGCGCTGGATGCCCTCGTCTACGCAGGCGCGCCAGAGCTCGCGGATGCGGTTCGGGCCGCCCGAGAGAGGGACCCGGCCGAGCCGCTGCTGCGCGGCGACGAGCTCGGCCTTCCGCCGGGCCCCGAGATCGGGCGGCTGCTCGACCTCATCGAGGAAGAACGCGCGGCGGGGACGATCTCGACGCGAGAAGACGCGCTCGAGCTCGTCAGGCGCGAGGCGGCCGGGTCAGAACACGCATGACAGACTCGGAACTGTTTCGCCACACACGCGCGCACCGTTCGCCACTACGCTCGCAGCGGGGAGGGGGCCGGGCGCACCTTCTCTAGAAGATCTGGCGGCCCTCAGGCCTTCCACTTGACCGAACAGCCAACCGCAGGTGTCTCGCGCACTGCAGGCTCCTCGCCCGCGAGCACGGCCTCGATGGCGTCCCGTAGGTACTCCTGAGTCACGCCCTCCTCCTCGCGGGAGTCGTCGATCGCGCCGTGGTAGACGAGCTTTCGGTCGGGGTCGAACAGGAACACCTCGGGCGTGCGTTCGGCGCCGTACGCCCGCAGCGCCGATTGGTCTTCGTCGTAGAGATAGTCGAAGTTGAAGCCCTGCTGCTCCGCGCGCTCCCGCATGGCGTCGAACGAGTCCTCGGGATAGTTCTCCGCGTCGTTCGAGTTGACGGCGGCCAGCCGAAAGCCGCGGTCGCCGAACTTGCGCTGGAGCTCGCGCATCCGGCCCTCCCATGCCTGGACGTATGGGCAGTGGTTGCACGACCAGACGACGGCGAGTGCCGGTACGTCCGCGTAGTCGTCGAGCGAATGGTTGCGCCCGTCGATTCCGGGCAGGTCGAAGGGCGGGGCTTCGGTGGCGAGCGTGAGCGTCATGACAGTGCGGCCTCCAGTTGTTCGCGGGTTGGCACGGGCGAGACGCGGCCGTCGGGCTTGTGGTAGATGCGGCAGACGAGGGAGGGTCGCGCCGATGCGCCTTCCGGATCGACGTCGCGGCCGTCGACGCGAATCGTCGGCGATCCCGGGAAGCGAAGCTTCTCCGCTTCCGCCTGGCTCCGCACCTCCCGTACGTTCACCTTCGCGTCGATCTCGCGCTCCGCGAGCACGTCTCCAAGCAGCTGCCTCGCCTCGGGATGGGAGGGACATCCCTCCCAGTACAGGAACTCGATGTCCACGCAGAAACCGTAGCTAGCGCGGGGCGCGCCGCGCCCGCACGCGCCTGAACAGTCCGGGCGCAGACGCCTGTGCGAGCGCCGCCAGCCGGTACCAGCGCGGCACGAAGATCTCGGCCCGGTCGCGCTCGATCGCCCGCACGATTCGCTCGGCGACGTAGTCAGGACCGACCACGATGCGACCGAGCCGCCCGCGCAAGAGCCAGTCCTGGGGAAAGCCCTCGGTGTGGACGAAGCCGGGATTCACCGTGTGCACGTGGATGCCTCGGGGGCCCAACTCGATCGCAACCGAGCGGGAGAAGGCGAGTTGTGCGTGCTTCGACGCCGAATAGGGCCCGATCGCAACGGTGCCCGCAACGGAGACGATGTTGACCACGTGCGACGGCGCGGCGGCCTCGAGCGCCGGCAGAAGCGCCAACAGGCACCAGACCGAGCCGAGGTAGTTGATCCGGATCAGCTCCTCGATCGTCTCGGGAGCCATGTCGAGAAAGTTCCCGCGCCCGGCGATTCCCGCGCCGTTCACGAGCAGGCCGACCTCAGGATGCCGTTCGCGCACCGATGCAGCCATCCGCTCGACAGCCTCTCGGTCGCCGACGTCGCAGACTGCGTACTCGCCTCCGACCTCGTCTGCCGTCGCCTGCAGGCGATCCTCCCGTCGCCCGACCAGGACGCAGTGCCAGCCCCGCGCGGCAAGCCTGCGGGTGACCGCGGCCCCGATCCCCGTCGCGCCGCCGGTGACGACGGCTATCGGCACACACGAACTGCGCGCGAGGCCCGGGTGCCGCCTCCACGCGCAGCAACGACCACCGCTCGCAGTCGGTGGCGGCCGCGTCGGGCGGCCCGAGCGCGCCAGGTCACCGAGTAGAGCCCGGCCACGCCGCGGCGAGCAGTCCCGATCGGGCGCCTGCCGTCGAGGAAGCGCACCTCTCGGATTCGGCGGGTCGAGCTCGCGACCACGAGCAGTGTCTGGGTGCCGCGCAGGCAGCGTCGACCCTGAGGCAGGAGCCAGGTTGCTGCGGTGCCTCGCACGGCCCGGACCCGCACGCCGCGGAACCGAGTGTTCGGCATCAGGTTGCGACCGAAGGTCGTCACGTTCTTCGCCTCCTGGAAGTCCGAAGCCCCGAGGACAGCCGCCGGTCGGCCCCGTCGCAGCCTTGGTGACGTGCGGGGGATCGGGAAGACGGCGATGCCCGTGGCAGGGTCGTACGCAGCCGCGCCGATGACCGTGTTGCGATACCCGAGCAGCAGCGAGTACGGATCGACCCCCGAGCCGGTGTCCACGGCCCGGACGGCGATCGTCGGACGGCCGGCGGCGACACGGTGCGTGAGCAGCCGGATCGAGGGCGGCCGCAGGTCGTTCACCCAGTAGCGGAGGAGATAGCGCCCGTTGAGAGAGCGGCCCGTGTAGAGGTCCTGCGTCGAGTCGACCGAGACGTAGTAGCGCTTCAGGCTCGGGAAAACCGTCGCGGCCGCGCCGACCGCGAGGCCGTAATCGAAGGTAAGCGGGTTGACGTCGGTCGGCGTGCCCGCCTGGCCCTGGACGTCGTTCTCGTCCAGTGAGCCGAGGAGCCACGGATCGATCACGGCGCCGCGAGAGGCGGCGACGACGCTCACGCCGAGGTTGATTACCGGCCGGTCGAGATGCGGGACGACGTAGACCCGCTCTGCCCCGTCCTCGATCATCGGCGGCCCGGTGAGGCTCGGCGGGTACCCGAACGGCGCGCTCGGCCAGCGGTAGGCATCCACGTGCGAGGCGCCCGTGGCGGTGGTGCCGACCTGGAACTTGCGGAGGCGGACGGGGCTCGCGTCCTGGAGCGCGGGCCGAGTCACGAAGAAGGCGTAGGGCACTCGCCTGGTCACTGCCCCGCGGCGCAGGACGAGGAAGCCGTAGTCGTCACCGGCCGCCGCCTGCGCGGTTGCATCGACCGTGACCGGGAGTTCGACGCGGCCGCCGGGCGCGAGCGTCGCGATCGCGGGGACCTCCAGCGAGGCGCCGGCGCTCGCCGACTGCGGCTGTACGCCGACGGTCCAGGTTCCAGAGCCGCCCCCCGCATCCGTGACTTCGAGGACGAGCGACTTGCGAGCCGGACCGCGCTTGACGTTCAGGTCTGCGAACGAGAGCGAGCTCGGGTCGGTGAAAACCTCCGGGTCGTCGGCGCCGGGAACGCTGATCAGACCGCCGCCTTCGAGCAATACCGACGCCTCCGTCGTACGTGCCGTGTCTGCCCAGGCCGGGCCGGCCGTCGAGACGAGCGCCGACCGGACCTGAAGCGGCGTCCAGTCCGGATGCCGTTGCAGAAGGAGCGCGGCGGCGCCCGCGACGTGCGGAGTCGCCATGCTCGTCCCGTCGAAGACCGCGAACGGCGCGCCGGCGTACTCGGGCAGCGTCGACGAGAGGATCTCCCCGCCCGGAGCCGTCAGATCGGGCTTCAGGAGGTGTCCGAAGTCGGTCGGCCCCGCCGACGAGAAGCTCATCATGATTCCGCCCCGTGCGGTGTGGAGCTCCTGCGTGTCAAGCGAGAAGCGAACCGACGCGCGCCCGCCGACCGAAGCGAGGAAGTCGCGCAGGCGCGCGCCGTCCAGGTCGGCGACCATCCCGCCCGGCAACGACAGGGGGGCGATGATCGGGCCGGGCTCCCCGGCCCGGTTGTCGACGAGCACGATCCCGACCGCCCCGGCGGCCTGCGCGCGAACCCCCTTCAACGAGATCGCGCAGTAGCCGCGGAAGACGAGGGCGATCGCTCCGGTCAGTGAGCCGCGGGGCAGGGTCGTGTCGAGCGCGTTCGGATGTGTGACTCCGCAGAGCTTGCGGTCGACCGGCCGGCCGTCGGTGCCGGTGATCGAGCCGATGTCGACGAGCGTCTGGTTCCGCGTGTCCCAGCCGGCGAACGCGCGCGTCGAGATCGCGATGCGAAACGGGAGGTTATGGAGCGAGGCGGGCGCGGCCGAGTCCTGGACCGAGAGCGACGGCGTGAAGACGTGCACGTTCGAGGCTGCCGCGACCGAGATCGCGTCGGGCGCTGTCCCCGGCGAGCCCACCGTTCCGTAGCCGAACTCGTCGCGTGAGTTCCCCGCGGCGATCACCGGCACGACGCCGGCCGCGACGACGTTGTGCACCGCCTCGATCAGCACGTCGTTCGCGGGGTCGGTATCGGCGGAGCCGCCGGAGAAGTTGATCACGTCCATGCCGTCGGCCACGGCCGACTCGAACGCGGAGAGGATCTCCGGCGAGTTGCCGACGAAGCCGGCGCGGCTCGGGACGTTGAAGACGCGGTAGTTCCCGATCCAGGCGTTCGGAGCGATCCCCGACAGGCCTACCGTCGGTGGATGATCCGGGCCCCCCGGGGAGGACGTCCCCGCCCGGCCCGCCGCGATGCCCGCGACGTGGGTCGCGTGGAACGACGCGTGCCGGTCGATCGGCAGCCTCCCGCCGCGGCCCGAGCCGGGCCCGGGGAAGGCGCGGGCGACGATCACCTTCGGCGTCGTCCACTTGCGCCCGCCCTTCGGGAACCCGGTCGGATACGACATCCCGGTGGAAGCGAGGAATGGGTTCGTCTCGTCGACCCCGTCGTCGACGATTCCGATCCTCATTCCCTCGCCGCGGGCCCCGGTGGAGGCCCAGAACCCGGTCGCTCCGATCAGCCCCGGGCTTCCGTTCATCGCGAGCCGGTACGTGAGGCTCGGATAGAGCCTGGTCACGAACGGAAGCTGGGCGAGGGCTGCGAGCTTGCGGGCGGGAAGGTCGACCGTCAGTCCGTCGACGAGCACCTCGAAGCGGCGGCCGACGAGAGCGCTCGGGATCACGCGGCGGATCTCCGCCGCGTCGGCCGTCTGGGTCTGCTGCAGCCGGGCGAGGTATCGACGCGACGAAGTGCTCTGGACGTTCAGCCGCCGAGAGCCCCCGCCGAGGCTGAGGTCGTCGCTGAAGGCGGCGGCCAAGGGGGGCAGGGTGAGCCTGACGATCACGCGGACGCGGCCGCGGACGTGCTCGGCGGGGATGCGCAGCGGTCCGCGGCGAAGGAGTGGGGCGGCCTCGCCGCCGTGGGTCGGCCGTAGCGGCTCCAGTGCAGGTGAAGCGGCAGTTGCGCAGGCGAGCGCCGCGCTCGCGGCGACAAGAAGGACGATGCGGCGCAAGGGCCTCAGAGTAGCCGGTGGTTAGGTCGGCCCCGCCGGCGAGCCGGCGCGGCCTCTTCTGGTCGGTGCCGCCGCGGTCGGCCCCTTAGGTCGGCCCCGCCGGCGAGCCGGCGCGGCCTCTTCTGGTCGGTGCCGCCGCGGTCGGCCCCTTAGGATCGCGCCCGTGGGCCGTTTCGACGGCAAGCGCGGGCTCGTCCTCGGCGTCGCGAACAAGCGGTCGATCGCCTGGGCGATCGCGCGACGCCTTGCCGAGGAGGGGGCGCAGCTCGCGTTCACCTTCCAGGGCGAGCGGATCGAGAAGGGCGTGCGCGAGCTCGCCGAGAGCGTCGCCAGCCCACTCGTCACCGAGTGCGACGTGCGCGCGGACGAGGATGTGGAGCGCGTGATCCGCGAGGTCGGCGAAACGTTCGGCGGTGAGCTCGACCTCCTCGTGCATTCCGTCGCCTTCGCGGCCGCCGAGGACCTCGAGGGCCGCTTCACGGACACCCCGCGCGACCGTTTCTGGATGGCGCTCGACGTGAGCGCGTACTCGCTCGTCGCGTGCGCGCGCGCAGCCGAGCCGCTGATGGAGGCCGCGGGCAGTGGCTCGATCCTGACCATGACCTACCTGGGCGGGGTTCGGGCGGTGCCGCACTACAACGTGATGGGCGTCGCCAAGGCCGCGCTCAATGCGTCCATGCGCTATCTCGCTTGGGATCTCGGCCAGAAGAACGTCCGCGTGAACGCGGTCTCGGCGGGGCCTGTGCGCACGCTCGCCGCCCGCTCGATCGCCGGCTTCCCGACCATGGAGGCGATCGTCGAGGAGCGCTCCCCGCTGCACCGGCACATCTCTGCTGACGACGTCGGGGCCGCCGCGGCATATCTCCTCTCCGACGAGGCGCGCAACGTCACCGGGACGACGCTCTACGTCGACTCCGGCTATCACGCGATGGGCATGTAGGCCGAGGGAGATCTCCTAAGCGGCATAGGCAGCCACCTGACACGATCGGTTCCCGCTTCGACCTAACGTCGGGGGATGAACGACGTAAGCCACCACAATCGATGCCGCAGAGATCCCGGGCCTCTACCGAGCCAGTTGCACGTGCGGCTGGGTTTCGCCTTCCGGGCATGCCGCACCGGCCGCAGCTGAGCAGGATGGCGTAGAACACACGAGGGTTCAGGCGGTTCGCCACGCGGCGCTTCACCCGCCGGCGACCGCTTCCTCTTCGCCTACGACCCCGGGCAGCGTCGTCGGCGCCCTCGCTCTTCAACAGGTTGGCGAATTGCCTGGTTCTTCCTGACGGCCTACATCGATCTGAGCAAGTACGGAATCTTCTGTTCAGGGGAGGTGCGCTCGTCGTCTGGCAGGCGCGCCGTGGTCCGCGCGCATGGCTCTGGTCGTGCGCCTGGTTCTTCGTCGCAATCACGATTTTCGCCGGAGTCGTCAGCAGCGGGCCAGAGCCTGACTGCTCGATCGTCTGAGTTACCGCCGGTAGGTCGCGATCGGCCCGTCACGGGCCAGCAGCCGCCCGCCGCACGGGTTCGGCCTGCCGAGATGCACGGCGAGGTAGCGGACTCCGAGAGCGTCGAGGCGCCCACACGGTGACTGCTGCAGGTCGCGCAGGAGGACGTCTGCCTCGATCGGCGCCGTCGTCGAGTAGCCGGCCGGACGTTTGCCCGGAGCTTGCATCGCGTAATAGAGGTACACACTTCCTTCCTGGCGGTCCGGGAGGAAGACCGGCAGCTCGAGCAGCCGCTCGGGGCCGGTCGTGCGTAGGGCTGCATAGGCGCCGTTGTGTTCGTCGGCGGCC
>Ga0066710_100000550_pt1 | contig 23316 bp, 20 predicted proteins | sample GraSoiAngelo_159_FD_79666 | JGI IMG/M metagenome (GOLD analysis project Ga0066710, IMG submission 79666) | Grasslands soil microbial communities from the Angelo Coastal Reserve, California, USA - 14_1009_16_40cm | ecosystem: Environmental > Terrestrial > Soil > Grasslands | place: USA...
AATTCCTTCACATAGGCTGCAGCTCTCATCGCCATGCGGAGATGATGGCGGTTGGGCAGAGGCTACGCTGTGAGAGTCCCCGCATGAAGCTGATCGTCTTCCTCTCCACAGGGCGCTGCGGCACCCAGTTCTTCATGCGATACCTGGCTGGGGCGGCCGCGGATCGCGCTGTCGTTGCACACGAGCCGATCGAGGCGGATTACGCCCCTAAGTACACGCTCCGGGCGCCCGACCTCGAACAGCTCCTGTCCAGGTACCCGTCCGTGCGGGAGCACCTCGACGAGATCGCAACGATCGGCGAAGGAGGCCAGGTGTACATCGAGACGGGTTGGCCGAACTTCTCCTGGATCCCCCTGATGTTGAGTCGATTTAGCGACGAAGCGATCGTCGTCCACCTGATTCGCAACCCGGTGCACTTCGCCTTTTCTTTTGCCTCGCACCGCTTCTTCGGAACGGCGCGGCCCAGAAGGAAGGATGCATTGGTCCAACTTGCTCAGCTGCACCCGACCGATCCCGGGATCAAATTTCGACAGTACGAGGCGGAGTGGGATTCGCTGAATCCGGTCGAGAAGTCCCTGTTCCAGTGGCTCGAGGTAAACGCCTGGGCGGAAGAGCTGAAGACGGCGCATCCCGAAAGCTTCGTGACGCTGCGGGCGGAGGATGCCTGGTCGCAGCCCGAGCTGCTGCTCGAGAGCCTGGTGAGCCGGGAGCCGCGGCTGACTGCTGTCTTTCGTGATCGAGCGGCGGCGCCCGGCGTGGTCGACGACTACAGCTTGACCATCAAATTCGCGGTCGACTCGCTCCGGTATATCCCCGAGGTCCAGCAGCTGGCTGCGCGTTACGGCTACTCGATGGACCTGGACGACGCCGGGATCGTCCAGCGCTTTCTCGTCGACGAAGGTATTTGAGTTCAGCCGGCAGGGCGGGTTTGCAGGGACTTCGGAGAACGCTCGCGACCGCGCGGTTCTGACCAGGCCGGTGACGCTTCCGGCGCGGCTATTCTTGGCCGGATGCCGAGGGGCATTCTGAGGCCCGGAAGGCCCCAGCACGGCATGGACGCCTCGTTCATCAGGCCTGGAGGCGCGACGAGGAAGTGTCCATGGAGAAGCCCGGATATCCCTTTGGTGCTGCACGCAAAGCGGGCGCATCGTACGTGGCGCTCGGCTTGATGCTGCTCGCCGGCGCTCTTCTGGTCGCGCGCGTGGCGCATGCCGCTCCGCCGAACGTCACCGTCTCCTTCAGGTATGAGCCGACCACGCCGCTGGTCAACGAACCGGTCACGTTCACCTCCACTTCGACCGTTAGCCCAAACAACACCATCGTCAACCAGCTTTGGGACCTCAACGGAGATGGCGTCTACGGCGACGCGACCGGTGCCACCGCGACCAGGGCCTTCGCCGCCGCCGGAAGGCACACCGTTGGCCTGCGCGTGATCGACAAGCGCGGCGAGGACCAGATGCACGTCGCCACCCAGACGATCACGGTCGTCAGCTCGATCCCGCAGAATCGCGCTCCAGTTGCCTCGTTTGTCTACTACCCGTCAGCGCCCGTGCCTGGCGCGACCGTGAACTTCTACTCGACCTCCACCGACCCTGATTCGCCGATCGCGCGCCAAGCTTGGGACCTCGACGGTGATGGGACGTTCGGCGATGTCGTGGGGCCCACGGCGGCGCGCTCGTTCCCGGCTGCGGGTACCTTCACCGTCGGCCTCGAGGTGGTCGATACAAAAGGCGCCGCATCGGAGGCCTCACAGACGGTGGTCGTCGAAAGTCCGCTCGGCGCGCCCGGTACGAGCGCGACGGGCTTTCGTCTGCTCAGCCCCTTTCCGGTGGTGCGCCTGTCGGGGACGATCGGCGGGCAAGGCATTCGCGTCCGGCGGTTGACCGTGAGCGGCCCCAGCGGGCTCAAAGTCTTGCTGCGCTGCCGCGGACACCATTGTCCCTTCAAGCGATACAGCATCAGGGACCGCGTCGCAGGCCGGTCGGTGGTGGCTCGAAGCAGCCCCAGTGTCCACATTGCGCGCGTGCTGCGGCTGCGGCGACTCGAGGGCCGGCGGTTGCGGGCGGGCATTCAGTTGCAGCTCTACATCACGAAGCCGGAGATGATCGGGAAGTACACGCGCTTCAGGGTCAGGCGTGGCAAGCCTCCCGCCCGAGTCGATCGGTGCCTGGTGCCGGGGTTGCACTACCCACGGCGCTGTCCTTCCTCTTGACCCCGCGAGACTCTGGCTGAACGACCGGTCTGCCCTAGACCGTCAGCGACGGCCGAGCCGCCGTCCCCCGACGCTGAGGCTTCCGAGTTCGGACTGGCGGGCACCTCCCACCATCCCCTTGGCCCCGGACCGATGTACTTCGCGGTTGGACGGATCAGCCTTCCCTCCCGTTTCTGTTCCAGGATGTGCGCTGACCAACCGGCGACGCGAGCACACGTGAACATCGGCGTGAAGAGCTCAGGCGGGACATCGGCGTGGTCGAGCGTGACCGCCGACCAGAACTCGACGTTGGTGGCGAGCACGCGGTCCGGCCTCCGGGCCTGAAGCTCGGCGAGGGCGGCCTTCTCGAGCGCCTCTGCCACCGCAAAGCGCGGGCTGCCGAGCTCGCGGCACGTCCGCCGCAGGACCCGCGCTCGCGGATCCTCGGCCCGGTAAACGCGGTGGCCGAAACCCATCAGGCGCTCGCCTCTGTCGAGCACCTCCTTCACGTATCTCTCGGGATCACCGGTCCGCTCCACCTCGTCGATCATCTGGAGCACCCGCGAGGGTGCGCCCCCGTGAAGAGGCCCGGAGAGAGCGCCTACCCCTGCTGACAGCGCAGCGGCGACATCGGCGCCGGTAGACGCGACGATCCGGGCGGTGAAGGTCGACGCGTTCATCCCGTGCTCGGCGGCTGAGGTCCAATAGGCGTCGATCGCCTTGACGTGCTCGGGGTTGGCCTCGCCACGCCACCGGATCAGGAAGCGCTCGGGTATCGACGTCGCCTTGTCGATCTCGAACTGGGGGATCGGCGGCTGCCCGATCCCGCGCGCCGACTGGGCGACGAAGGAAAGCGCCATCACCGATGCCCGCGCGAGATCAGCTCGCGCCTGCTCGTCAGAGATGTCGATCAGCTGGCCGAGGCCCCACTCGGGAGCGAGCTGTGCGAGTGCCGCCTGCACGTCGGCGCGCGGGTCTCCCGAGCGAACCGTGAGCGGATGGGGCTCGGCGGGAGGTAGACCGGGCAGGTAGTGCCCGTCGACGAGAAGACCCCAGACTTGCTCGAAGGGGATGTTGCCGACGAGGTCTTCGATGTCGACGCCCCGGTAGCGGAGCGCGCTCCCCTCCTTGTCCGGCTCCGCGATCTCGGTGTGGAAGGCGATGACGCCCTCGAGGCCGGAGGGGACCTCGAGCAGAGCGTCGTTCATCTGGTCGCCGCCGTCCTCGCGGAGAGCGCGCTGCCGGGGCGAAAGCGTTTGCCGAGCTCTTTCAACACGGTGATCATTGCAGCAGATCGAGACAGGGCGGCCGGTTCCGCCCTGTGTCCGGGAGGACGGCCGGTACACTCGATCGCTGGGCCTCGGGACCCTTGGGAAGGCCGTTGGCTCCCGACGGCAAGCCCTCAGTGCGCCACTGCCGCGCAAGTTGGAGACGTTGGACGAGCAAGCGCTAACCGAACGGCTGATCGCCTACGACACCTCGGATCCGTCCGGCATCAAGAGCGCCGCTGAGTTCGTGCGTGGCTGGCTCGAGGCACGAGACATTCCGGTGCAGGAGTTCGACGTGCGAGGCCTTCCGGTGCTTGCGTCGGTCGCGGGGGCCGAGCATGGTCCGACGGTCGTCTTGCACGGCCACATCGACGTAGTCCCCGCCCGCGAGGAGCAGTTCACTCCTCGTGTCGAGGGAGACCGGCTCTACGGCCGCGGCGCCTACGACATGAAGGGCGGGCTCGCCGGGATGATGAACGCAGTGGAGGAGCTGAGGCTCCAGCAAGATGTGCGCGTCGTCTTCGTCGTGGTGCCCGATGAGGAATCTGAGGAGACCTCGGAGCGTGCGACTGACTATCTCGTCAAGCAGGGCTATATCGGGGACTTTGCGATCACCGGTGAGCCGACCGACCTGCACATCGGCATCCAGGCGAAGGGAGTGCTCGCGATGCGGCTCGAGATAAGCGGCACCGCCGCTCACGGGGCGACGCCCTGGCTCGGCGAGAACGCTGTGCTGAAGGCGCTGGATGCCTTCCGCTCGATCGAGTCCCAGCCCTTTGCTCGACAGAGCTCGGACCTGTTCGACCGTCCTTCGATCAACCTCGGCCGGATTCTCGGCGGGGACTCTCACAACAAGGTCCCGGACTCGTGCGTGATCGACGTGGAGATCCGCTATCTCCCAGGCCAAAAGCCCGAGGAGATACTTCGGCAGGTAGCGGAGCTTCCGGACGTGCGCGTCGTTCGGCACTTCTTCCGCGCACCGGCGATCGTCGACCGCAACAATCCATTTGTCGGCGTGCTGACGGAGTCCGTGGCCGGTTTTCTCGAAACCGAGGCCCTCGGCATCGGAAGAGACGGTGCTTCCGATGCGATCTGCTTCATCATGGCCGGGGTGCCCGCCGTCGAGTTCGGCCCGATCGGGGCCGGTCACCACGGCCCGGGCGAATGGGTGTCGATCGCGTCCCTTCCCCTCTACACGCGAGCGCTCGTCGACTTCATTCGGCTGATCCCAAAGCGTCTCGGGCGGCATTTGCGGATCGCATGAGGGTATTTGTCGAAGCAGCCGAACCTCTCCAGGATTAGACCAACTTGCTCAAGCGGTTCCTGATCGGCTCCTTCTCCATCGTGTTCGTCGCGACCGGCGCGACGACGTCGAGCGTCCTGCTGTTCTTCGATCAGACCGCTGCCAAGCTCAAAAGGGTCAACACCGGGCACGAGCTGACCCCGGTCAGCAACGGGGGGCCGCAGACGATCCTGATCGCGGGCTCCGACCGGCGCCACGGCGACAAGAAACTCGGGCTCAAGCCGCGGTCGGACACCATCATGTTGGTACGTGTCGACCCTGGAAAGGGTGTGGCCCTCCTCTCGATCCCACGCGACCTCAAGGTCCGGATTCCGGGCCACGGCATGGACAAGATCAATGCCGCCTACTCGATCGGCGGGCCGAAGCTCACGATCAAGACCGTCAAGCTGCTGACCGGTCTCAAGATCAATCATTACGTGGACATCAACTTCCGCGGCTTCGCCAAGGCTGTTGACGAGGTCGGTTGCGTTTACGTGGACGTCGACCGGCGCTATTTCAACAACAACGCCGGTCTCGGGGTGGGCCAGCAGTACGCGGTGATCAACGTCAAGCCGGGCTATCAGAAGATGTGTGGGACGCGCGCGCTCGAGTACGTTCGGTACCGGCACACCGACACGGACATCGTGCGCGGCGCAAGGCAGCAGGACTTCCTGCGGTTCGTCCGCCAGCAGCTCACCGTCGGCAAGCTGATCAGCAAGCACCAGAAGCTGATCGACATATTCGCGCGCAGCACGGCCTCCGACATCCGCTCTTCGGGCGCGCTGAGGCGACTGTTCCGGGTGACGCTGGGTGTCATCAACAAGCCGCTGACGCAGGTGCGCTTCCACCTTCGCCTCGGCGCGTCTTATGTTTACGCCTCGAGCGCGCAGGTTCAGAACGCCGTAAATCATTTCCTGAACGTCACGGCCGGCAAGGGGCCTCTTGGGAAGGAGCGGAAAAAGGCCCCTAATGCACGCCGTACGAAGCGAGCGCACAAGAAGACGAACCTGATCGAGGCGACGGTCGCCGGCAGGGAGCAAGCCGCCCTTGCAGACCGCAACGTGCGTTTTCCGGTTTATTACGCGCGCCGGCTGGTTCCAGGCTCTTCTTACACGGGCCCCCCGAGGACCTACAAGATCGAAACGACCGACGGCCGCCGCCGCGGCGCCTACAGGATGGTGATCTTCACCGGCTTCATCGGCGAGTACTACGGCGTGCAGGGCCTCGCCTGGAAGGACCCTCCGATCCTCGATGATCCATCCGAGACACGCCAGATCGGCAATCGGCAATACCTCATCTTCTACAACGGCGATCGCGTCAGGCTCGTGGGCTGGAAAACCAGGCGTGGCTCGTACTGGGTCTCCAACACTCTTCTCCAGACTCTGTCGAGGGCAGAGATGATCGACATCGCTCGCTCGCTGCGGCGAGCCGGGTGACGCTTGCCGGCACTTTCACAAGTCCCGCTTGACCTCGCGGTAACCTGCTTTCATGGCCGATAAGCCGCCGATCGGGATCATCGGTGTCGGCTGGGTCGGGCTCGTAAGCTCGGCTTGCTTCGCCGAGCTCGGGCACCACGTCTGGTGCCGTGACATCGACGCGCAGAAGATCGCTTCGCTTCGGAACGGCGACGTGACGATCTTCGAGCCCGGATTGCGTGAGCTCGTCAGCAGGAACGCCGAGCGGCTCCACTTCGAGGACGAGCTGGCGCCGGTGCTCGAGCACGCCCGCACGCTCTTCGTATGCGTGGACACGCCCCCCACCTACTCCGGAGACGCCGATCTCTCGCGGGTCTACGCGGTCATCGACGAGCTCCCCGACTCCGACGACCACGCCATCGTGATGAAGAGCACCGTTCCGGTGGGGACGGGCATGGCGATCAAGCGTCGCCTCGACGAGCTCGGGAAGTCGGGCATGGCATACGTGTCGAATCCCGAGTTCTTGAAGGAAGGGTCGGCGGTCGTCGATTTCATGCAGCCTGACCGGGTGGTCGTGGGCTCGGACGAGGCGTCACGGGCGGCCGACGCGGTCACCAGCCTCTTCGAACCGCTCGACTGTCCCGTGGTACGAACAGATGTGGCGTCGGCCGAGATGATCAAGCTCGCCTCGAACGCCTTTCTCGCGACGAAGATCTCCTTCATCAACGAGATCGCCAACGTTTGCGAAGAAGTCGGCGCCGACGTGGCTCAGGTCGCGGACGGCATGGGTCTCGACCCGCGCATCGGCCGTAGTTTTCTAAACGCAGGCATTGGCTATGGCGGCTCATGTTTGGTCGGGGAAGAGACAGTTCTCGTGCGAGATGGCCGCGAGACCATGCTCGTAACGCTTGAGCGCCTCTTCGAACGGTTGGCTGATCGTGAGGACTTTGTCCAGGGTGATCCCGACGTCGTGCGGCCTGAGGCCCTTCAAGCGCTGTCTTGGCGAGAAGGTAGGGAAGTACCCGAGCTCCTTGCTGTTTCTGCCGTCACGCGTCGCGCGTATGAAGGCGAGCTTGTCGAGGTGCGCACGAAGATGGGCCGGCGGGTTCGCTGCACGCCGGATCACCCGCTCGTCACGGCGGATTCAGAAGGGGATCAACACACTGTCAGGCTAGCTGGGCAGCTCAGCACCAATGACTGGCTGCCGGTTGCAATTGGAAGTCGAGCGGATGAGGACGAGACGGCGGTGCTGAGCACACTTGAAAGGATAGGTGTGACCGGTGCCGACAAAGGCGACATCATCGTACGGCCAGATCATCGCCGCATATTGCAAATAGCCGGTAAAACGGCTGCTGGGCGGAATGCAGCGCTTGACCATCCGCGCGGATCGCGGACACGGATCTATGACATCGTGAGGACGGGCGCCCTCAGGCTCTCGGAGCTGGAGACATTTGGGCTCTCCCTGGACGGAGCTTCTCTCGGCACCGCTCGGAACGGAACCTACATTCCGTCCGTCATCGACAACGATGAGTGGTTCTGGCGCATCGTTGGCCTCTACATCGCAGAGGGCCATTGCACCCGAGATGGCCGCCGGTATCGCCTTCAGTGGTCGTTCCATCCCACCAAAGAAGCCGATTTGGTCAACGAGGTTGCTGACTTTTGGCGACCTCTTGGCGTCAGGGCAGATGTGAGACGGTCCCCAACCGCGATGAACGTTGTGGTCTCATCGCGCCTTTTGGCAACCTGGTGGCTCGACGTCCTCGGGCTCGGCAAGAACTGCGACGAGCAGAAAATCCCTGACCTCGCCTGGACTCAGCCGGTACCACATAAAAAGGCCCTTCTCTCGGGACTGTGGCACGGAGATGGCTCGTGGTCATACATAACGAAGGGGCCGAGCGTAATCCTCGAATACGGAACCGTAAGTCGAGCGCTCGCGGACGGGATGCTGAGACTCCTCGGCGATCTCGGCATCGTTGGCAGTGTCAGAGTCGGCCGGACCGCTAAGTCGACCAAGGATACGTACTGGCTGAGAATCTCCGGCGCCGATCAAATCGAGCACGCTCTTTACCTGGTTCCCGAGAATGTCAGGGAGGAAATCAGAGCCTCGATCGACCGGCAGTCGAAGCGAATCGCTCCAACCGGGTACCGCCAACGGTCGCCAAACGCCGCCTGGGTCCGCGTTTCGAGCACTCACAGACTTCCCTACCAGGGTTATGTGTATTCCCTCGAAGTCCCCGACTCTGGGACATTCGTCACGACCGGCGGCCTCGTGGTACACAATTGCTTTCCCAAAGATGTCGCCGCGCTCAAGCAGCTCGCCGGCAACTCCGGTTATCACTTCCAGCTGCTCACCTCGGTGATCGAGGTCAACGAGCTCCAAAAGCGGCGTGACGTGAACAAGCTGAAGAAGCACCTCGGCTCGCTGGTCGGCAGGCAGATCGCCCTGCTTGGTCTGGCGTTCAAGCCCAATACCGACGACATGCGCGAGGCATCGAGCGTCGTGCTCGCTGCGCGGCTCCAGGGCGAGGGGGCCCGCGTGCGAGCCTACGATCCCGTCGCAGAAGAGCGCGCACGCGAGCTGATAACGGGCGCTGAGATGTGCGACTCGGCGCTCGAGGTGCTGACCGACGCAGACGCGGCCGTGATCGTCACGGAATGGCCCGAGTTCGCCGAGCTGGACCTCGAGGAGGCGAGGCGGCGAATGAAGAAGCCGTTGATAGTCGATGGCCGCAACCTCCTGTCTCCCGATAAGGTGCACGCCGCGGGGTTCATCTACGAAGGTATCGGTCGCTGCTGAGGGCGACCGGCTAACGACGAGACCACTGAGACTGTGCAGGCCCTGATCTTGGCCGGCGGTGAAGGCACGCGGCTTCGGCCGCTTACGACGACCGTGCCAAAGCCGGTCCTGCCGATCGCCAACCGGCCGTTCATCTCGTACGTGATCGATTGGCTCTCCGGCCACGGCGTCGAGGAGGTCATCCTCTCCTGCGGTTTCCTGGCCACCGAGATCCAGAGCATCCTCGAGAACGAGTCCGGTGGACCGCGCGTCGTGTACGCGACCGAAGAAGAGCCGCTCGGCACTGCAGGGGCCGTCAAATTCGCCGACCGCCATCTGGGCGAGCGATTCGTCGTCCTGAACGGGGACATCCTCACCGACTTCGACCTCACCGCCCTCGAGAGCTTTCACGAGCAGCGTTCGGCGCGGGCAACGATTGCCTTGGTGCCGGTGGACGACCCATCCGCTTACGGGCTCGTGCGGACCAATTCGCGCGGTGAGGTGTCCGGTTTCCTGGAGAAGCCACGGCCCGAGGAGATCGACACGAATCTGATCAACGCCGGCACATACGTGCTGGAGCGAGGGGTCCTCGGCCTGGTTCCCGAGGGCACTGCGGTCTCGTTGGAGCGAGAGGTCTTCCCGGAGCTCGTCGACTCGGGTCTCTACGGCTTCCCGGTGGACGGTTACTGGATGGACATCGGGACTCCCGAGCGTTACCTGGAGGCAAACTACGACATCCTCGACGGCAAGGTGAGGACAGTCGTCGAAGAGCAGCTCGGGAGGGACCGGCTGAGCGTGGCCGCCGGCGCCGAGGTTCATCCCGAAACCCGGCTCGTTGGGCCCGCGATCGTCGGCGAGCGTTGCCGGACAGAAGCGGAAGCGCGCATTGGCAGTCACGCGGTGCTCGGGGACGGCTGCAAGGTCGAAGCCGGGGCGGTGGTCGAGCGCTCCGTGCTCGCGAGCGGGGTGACGGTGGGCCGCGATGCGGTCGTGAGCGGAAGCATCATTGGCGCCGACGTCGAGGTCGGTGCCCGCAGCCGCATCGAGCAGGGAGCGGTGGTGGGGCAGGGCGCGGTGCTCGCACCGGGGACGCTCCTGACAGACGGCCAGCGACTCGAGCCGGCCACAAGTCTCGATTGACTCCGGGAGGGCGGCGGCACCGACTAGAAGGCCCAATACACTCCGGGACCGCATGCCAGCCCCCACGGCGGACGAAATAGCGCGCGTCGACGTCTCACGCCAGCACCAGGACATCCTCGCCCTTTCGAGCCAGCTCCAGGACGCGCTGTGGCGGGTGGACACCGCTGAGCTCGAGAGTTACCAGCCGCTGACGAAGCGCTCCGCGGAAGACGCGGTGTTGGTGGCGGGAATGGGTGGAAGCGCCGTCGGTGGCGACCTCGCCGCGGCGGCGCTGGGTGACCGGCTCACGCGGCCGCTGATCACGGTGCGCGGCTACGAGCTGCCCTCGTGGGCCACCCCCGGCTCTGTTGTGCTCTGCTCGAGCTACTCGGGGGACACCGAGGAGACGCTCGCCTGCTACGAGGCGGCTGGTGCCCTCGGCGCAGCGCGCGTAGTGGCGACCACGGGCGGTCTCCTCGCTGAGACGGCGCGCGCAGACGGCGTTCGCGTGATCGGGCTACCGGCCGGCCTGCTTCCACGCTCTGCCGTCGGCTACATGCTCGTCTCGACGCTCGAGGTCGCGGCCATCGCCGGAGCTGCTCCGCGCCTGCGCACCGAGATCGACGCCGCGTCGTCCCATCTCGTCGAGCTGGCGCGGGAGTGGGCACCGGAAGTTGAGCCAAGCCTGCCCAAGCAGATCGCCGAGCAGGCCCACGGCGCGTCCATCTGCATCTACGGAGCCGGGCCGACCGCGGCTATCGCTCATCGCTGGAAGACGCAGGTGAACGAGAACGCAAAGCTTCCGGCTTTTTCGGGCGAGCTACCGGAGGTGGATCACAACGAGATCGTCGGGTGGGGACGCGCCGAGACGGTTGGTTCTTTTCTCGCCATCTTCTTGGAGGACAGCGACCAGCACCCGCGGATTCGACGGCGAATAGAGCTCACGTCCCAGCTGATCGAGCCCCACGCAGCGGGATCGATCAGGGTCGAGAGCCGCGGCAAAACTCCGCTCGAGCGGCTGCTCTCGCTTGTCCTGCTCGGCGACCTGGTGTCCGTCTATCTCGCCGTTTTGCAGGGAGTCGACCCGACTCCCGTGGACGTGATCGACCGCCTGAAAGTCGAGCTCGGCGGGCCCGAGCTCGACTGACCGGGCTCTACGGACCTAGAGCTCGACGCGCGGGTAGTAGTTCTTGGCGCCGATCGCCCTGACGTCGCTCAGCCAGTCGCCCTCGTACTCGTCGGTGGGCCCCTGCAGGACATCGACGAAGGACCACGCTTGCCGCTTGTAGGTCCAGTTGTCGGGCTGGAGACGGTGTGCCTCACGAAACCAGCGCACGGCATCCGCTGGGTGGCCGTTCCGGTGCAGATGCTGCGCGATCTCGAACGAGGCAGCAGCGCGCGACTCGTCCGGCGGTCGCGGTCGAGAGCGCTCGATCACCTCGTCGGGAGGGAGCGCAAACTTGCTCTCGGCGCCTCGCGCCGCCCAGTCCCGGAGCGCGTTCAGGTAGCGCTCGGGCTCGACCTGGATCTTCTGCGATTCCGCGAGCATCTCCGCAAGACGGGGAGGAAGATCATCGGGCAGATCGAGCTCCGCCAGGACGACGCGACCCGGGAAAGCCGGTTCCGGCGGGCGAACGATCACTCCCTCCTCGTCGATCCAAACCCCGCTTGGCACGTTTACAACGCCGAGCAGCTCGTCGAGCAGGTGCGCTTCGTCGACCAGAGCCGGATGCTCAGGTTTGGCAAGGTCGATCCAGGGACCGGCCGCCTCGGCGCCGCCGGTGTCGAGCGCAACCGTGACGATCTCCAAGCCGCGGGGGCGCAGCTCGCTTCGCACCTCCTGCCACACGGGCAGGTCGAAGCGGCAGCCTCACCAGGAGGCCCACGCAAGCAGGAAGACCTTTGTGCCACGCAGGGACCGAAGCGAGAACTGATTCCCGTTGCGGTCGGGAAGCGTTATGTCGGGAGCTTCGGCCGACGTCAGCGCGTGTCCGCCGGACTCCGGCCCTAGAGCCCAGATTCCGTGGGACTCGTCGTGGACGAGCGCCATCCCGAGTCGCTGTGCGAGTACTTCGACATCGAGCCGGTCGATCTCGCTCTCGGGCAGCGGCACGCAGACCGGGCCCTTGCAGGCGCCCTCGGGCTTGATCGCCCAGCCCGTCCGCCGCTCGAACTCAGCCGGATCGACCTGCAGCTGCCGGAGGATCATCTTCGTGCTGGCTTGCTCCCGTGTCGCACACCGTTCTCCCCCCTCGGCGACTCGGCCCAAGGGCCCAGATCTGTCAGCCTATACTTCCCGCGCCCCGGTTGGGCGGATGGATCGAGTTCCCCGCGCCTTTCGACTGTCACGGACAAGGAGATAGATGAGCACAGCGGCAAAGAACCACGACGTTGCGGATCTGTCTCTGGCGGAGCCCGGGCAGGCGAGGATCGAGTGGGCCGACCGCCACATGCCGGTGCTGGCCTCGATCCGGGAACGGTTTGCGCGGGAGCAGCCGCTGAGCGGCATCCAGCTCGGCCTTTGCCTGCACGTCACGACCGAGACGGCGAACCTGGTGAGGGCGCTCACCGCCGGCGGCGCGGAGGTCGCGCTTTGCGCCTCGAACCCCCTATCGACCCAGGACGACGTGGCGGCGGCGCTCGTCGATCGCCACAACGTCGAGGTCTACGCCATCAAGGGCGAGGGCAACGAGGCCTATTACGCACACATAAACGCCGTCTGCGAGAAACACCCGAAGATCACGATGGACGACGGCGCCGACGTGATAGGCGTGCTGCACGGCGAGCGGACCGACCAGCTCTCCGAGGTGATCGGCGGGACCGAGGAGACGACCACCGGAGTGATCCGGCTGCGGGCGCTCGAGCGTGAGGGAAAGCTGGGCTTTCCGATCGTTGCGGTCAACGAGGCCAACACGAAGCATCTCTTCGACAACCGCTACGGCACCGGCCAGTCGACCCTCGACGGCATCATCCGCGCCACCAACATCTTGATCGCGGGTAAGCGCCTCGTCGTACTCGGTTACGGCTGGTGCGGACGGGGGGTGGCGATGCGCGCGAAGGGTCTCGGCGCACACGTGATCGTCTGCGAGGTCGACCCGCTCAAAGCGCTCGAGGCCGTGATGGACGGCTACGAGGTGATGCCCTCGATCGATGCCGCCCGTGAAGGAGACATCTTCATCACCGTCACCGGCGACATGCACGCGATCAGCGATCAGCACTTCGCGATCATGAAGAGCGGTGCGATCGTTGCCAACTCGGGGCACTTCAACGTCGAGGTCGACATCCCGGCACTTGTCGAGATGGCGGTCGGCAAGCGTGAGGCACGCCCGTTCGTGGACGAGTACGAGCTTGGCGATGGACGCCTGATCTTTCTGCTCGCCGAGGGACGACTGATCAACCTTGCTGCAGCCGAGGGGCATCCGGCGGCGGTGATGGACATGAGCTTCGCGAATCAGGCGCTTGCGGCGGAGTACCTCGCTCGGAACGCCGCCGATCTGGAGCGCAAGGTCTACGACGTTCCCGAGGAGATCGACAAGGAGATCGCGCGTCTCAAGCTCGAGACCATGGGAGTTGCGATCGACACCCTCACCGCCGAGCAGGAGAAGTACCTGTCGAGCTGGGATCAAGGAACTTGATCGATCTGGCTCCGTGAGGGCGATGCTCCTCGGCGCGGGCCTCGGCACCCGTCTGCGCCCGATCACATACGACCTGCCGAAGCCGATGATGCCGATCCTCGACCGGCCCATCATGAGCCACATCCTGAAGCTGCTCGCAGGGCACGGCTTCGAGGAGGTGATCGCCAACCTCTACCACCTGCCCGACATGATCCGCGACCACTTCGGCGACGGGTCCGACTACGGGCTCAGGCTCACCTACTCGATGGAAGAAGAGCTCCTCGGGACAGCCGGCGGCGTTCGCAAAGTGCGGGATTTCTTCGGCGATCAGACGTTTCTCGTGATCTCGGGAGACGCTCTCACCGACATCGACCTCGGCTCGCTGTGGAGGCGCCATCACGAGGCGGGGGGCATCGGGACGCTTTCGCTCAAACGGGTGCCCGACCCCAGCCAGCTGGGGGTTGTGATGCTCGCGCCCGACGGGCGGGTGCAGGGCTTTCAGGAGAAGCCGGACCCAGCCGAGGCCCTGTCCGATCTTGCGAACTGCGGGATGTACGTCTTCGAGCCGGAGATCTTCGATTACTTTCCCGACCGCGACTTCGTCGACTGGGCGACCGACGTCTTCCCGGCGCTGCTGGAGGGAGACGTTGGCCTCTACGGCCACGAGATATCCGAGTACTGGAACGACATCGGCTCGCTCAGCGAGTTCCGCCAGGGCAACTTCGATGCCCTCGCGGGAGACGTCCAGGTCGAGTTCGATGCGGAGCAAGTCGAGGACGGTCTCTGGAAGGCCGACTCGGCGGTCCTCGAAGAGGCCCTGACGGTCGAGCCGCCCGTCTATCTGGGAGCGGGGTGTCGCGTCGGCGCCGAGACGCGGCTCCGCGGCCCGGTGGTCCTGGGCGCCGACTCGCGCGTCGGTGCGAGCTCGAGCCTTGGCGACGTTGTCGTGCTGCCGGACACCGAGGTGCCGCCCGCGACGATGATCGTGGGGGGAATCGCCGGCGCAAAGCCGGCGGCGAAGCGTTGACGACCCACTCGTGTGCCTTCCTGCCTAGCCGGTTTTCGTCTCGAAGCGCTCCCGCCGTTGCTGATCCCGCTCCGACTGCTCGAGCATGCGAACGAACAGGATCGCGAAGAAGCTGACCAGCACGATCGTCTGCTCGATCATCATCACGAGCCCACCGATGTTGAGGTCCTCCAGGGGGGTGAGGCCCCAGCTGCGCGGCGCGTCGCGGTAGGTCGAGTAGAAGGCCGTGGGGGAGAAGGCGAGCACGACGCCGAGCGCCGCGAGCGCAAGCTTGGCGCCTGTGATGTAGCCGACCATCGCCATTCCTCTCAGCCGGTGGCGCGGCGGGACGGGCTCGATTACGTACCACCAGAACGCCGTGCCGGCGATGAAGAAGGAGGCGTGCTCGAGCTCGTGGGCCCAGACGTGGTGAAGGGTCAGCTCGTACGCAGCCGCGATGTGCCACGTCCACATCACCGTCAGGAGGAAGAGAAGCGCCGTGAGCGGATGGGCCACGATCCCCAGCGACTGCTCGATGGGTCGCACGCGCCGCACCAGCGGGCGCATGATCGGCCGCGACAGCCCGAGCAGCAACAAGATCGGAGCGATGTCGGCGATCATGAGGTGCTGCACCATGTGCACGCAGAAGAGGCGCTGCTCGCCGAGCCGGTCGACCGGCGAGACGAAGGCAAGTGCGAGCACCACGAGCCCGGCGTAGAACGATGCCGCTCGTAGATAGGCGAGGAGCGGACTCCTCGCTGACCGCTCCCCGCCTCTTCGCAGCTGGCGAAGCCGCCAGCCGTAAGCGCCGCCGACCACGGCCGTCCACGCCAGGATCTGCGGCTCGAGCGACCACGAATATGGGGATCCGCTGGCGAGAGCCACCGCGCTGGAAGCCTCTAGCGGTCAGTTCCGGCTGACTTCACAGCGGCGATTGTTTCAGTGCTGCCTTGAAAGGTGGCGGGGCGAAGCGGAGCCTCATGCGGGCCGATGCTGCGGATACTCCACCGCGAGCTTCTCTCCCTTGTCGTGCCGCCTCTTTGCGGCGCCTGCCGGGAGCCCGAGTTTTCGGGTGCCGCGCTGTGCGCGGACTGCCGATCGCGCCTGGTGGCGCTTTCGCGACCACGCTGCGCTCGCTGCGGCGCGCCGACGCCCGGGGTCGTTCGCAGCTGCCGAGAATGCCGTGGCCGCGCCCTCGGCTTCAGCCGGGCGTGGGCCCCGTTTTCATACGAGGGGGTTGGCCGCCAGGTCGTGGGAGCGCTCAAGTCGCGGGCCGTCGTTGCGATCGCGACTTACATGGCCGAGGCGATCGCCGCCCGGGCGCCGGCCGAGCTGCTTTGCCATCCCCTCGTTCCGGTGCCGGCCCATGGCCGGCGAATGCGACGCCACGGCTTCAACCACGCAGAGGTGATCGCCAGGAAGCTGGCCAGCCGGTCCTCCCTGCCGGTTCGAGACGTCCTCGAGCGATGCGGCGGATCCCTGCCTCAGGTGGGATTGGAGCGCCGGGCGCGCCTCGCGAACGCGAGCCGCTCGGTCCGCGTGAAGCGGGCGTCAGCTATCCCGGCAAAGGCGGTCCTGGTCGACGACGTCTACACGACCGGGGCGACGCTCGGCGCCTGCGCCCAGGCGCTCAGGGCTGCGGGGTCCGAAGAGGTGTTCGGCCTGACCTTTGCCCGAGCCGTTCGAGGCTGATTTATGCGGCACCATTGGAAAACGCCCGGGTGAGGCGTAGCATTTCGGGAGGAAAAGCGGCTCTTCAAGGAGGTCGTTCTGTGCGAATCGAGGTCAGGGGTCGCAATACGGCAGTCACGGATGCGCTGCGGCGTCACGTCGAGCAGCGCTTCGAGAGGATCGGCAAGCAGGTCTCCGACCTTGCACAGCTGGAGGTCGAGCTCCGGGTCGAGCGAAACCCGGCGATCGCGAACGGCAAGCTGGCCGAGGCAAATCTCTATCTCAAGGGCACGACCCTCCGCGCCTGCGAGGGCTCGGCGGACCTCGAGCATTCCATCGACCTGGTCGCGGACAAGCTGGCCCGCCAGGTGAAGCGGCACCGCGACAAGCGCCGCCGCAGACGGGAGCTACAGCAGAACAACCGGGCGGCTGCGCCGCCAACCTAAAGTCTCGTGAGTCCGCATACGCGGCCTCCCGGAATATCTTCCGCGCCGCCGCCTCTTCAGGGAGATTCGGGCGGGCACCTGACCATCTGAAGGCAGCTCGGACGGGCCGTTTCCGGAGCGTCACGACCGGAATATCGGCACAAAACCCACTGCTACGATGGGCCTCCGGGTGAGCAGAAGGCCATGAGCAGAAAACTCATAGACCGCGCGCTGCGCATGGGCGAAGCCCGCCAGTTCAAGGACTACGAGAAGCGCGTCGCCCGGATCAACGACATCGAGCCCGAGATGGAGCTCCTCGAGGATCACGAATTGCACGAGGAGGCCGATGCGCTTCGGGAGCGCGCACGAGACGGCGAGCCGCTCGACGACCTCCTTTACGAGGCATTTGCGCTTTGCCGTGAGGCAGCCCGGCGAACGGTCGGCATGCGCCACTTCGACGTCCAGCTGATCGGCGGCATGGTCCTACACGACGGCTCGATCGCCGAGATGAAGACCGGTGAGGGAAAGACGCTGGTGGCCACCCTTCCGATCTTCTTGAACTCGCTGGCCGGTGGGAGCGTGCACCTCGTCACCGTCAACGACTATCTCGCTCGCCGCGACGCGGAGTGGATGGGACCGATCTACGAGGCGCTCGGTGTCAAGGTCGGCGTGATCCAGAACATGCAGTCGTTCGACGAGAAAAAGATCGCCTACGAGGCCGACATCACCTACGGGACCAACTCGGAGTTCGGCTTCGACTACCTGCGGGACAACATGGCCGTGTCGCTCGAGGAGGTCGTCCAGCGCGGGCACCCTTACGCGATCGTCGACGAGGTCGACAACATCCTGATCGACGAGGCGCGCACGCCCCTCATCATCTCGGGGGCTCCGGAGGAGGCAGCCGACCTCTACTTCAAGTTCGCCAGCCTGGCTCCGCAACTCCAAGGCGTTCCGAAGGTCGAGACGTCGACGCGGCTGGGGACCGATCAGCCCGAGCCCGACTACGACTACGAGTACGACGAGAAGCACAAGACGGTCGCACCGACCGAGCGCGGTGTCGAAAAGGCCGAGAGATTTCTGGGCGTCGAGAACCTCTACCTGGCCGAGCACGGCAACCTGGTCAATCATCTGATCCAGGCATTGAAGGCCGAGTCCCTCTACAAGCTCGACCGCGACTACGCCCTGATCGACGGTGAGGTTCTGATCATCGACGAGTTCACGGGCCGGATCCTCGAAGGGCGCCGCTGGTCGGAGGGGCTGCATCAGGCGGTTGAGGCGAAGGAGGGTGTCGGGATTCGCGAGGAGAATCAGACACTGGCGACGATCACCCTCCAGAACTACTTCAGGATGTACGACAAGCTGGCGGGCATGACGGGCACGGCCCTGACCGAGGCCAACGAGTTCATGAAGATCTACAAGCTGCCCGTCGTCGACATCCCGACCAACAAGCCGATGGTCCGTGACGACCACAACGATCAGATCTACAAGACCAAGGACGGCAAGTGGGACTCGGTGGTCGACGAGATCGAGGAGCGTCACGAGCGCGAGCAGCCGGTGCTGGTGGGCACCGTCTCCGTCGAGGTGTCCGAGATGCTCTCGGATCGCCTGCGGCGACAAGGCGTCAGGCACGTCGTGCTGAATGCAAAGCCCGAGCACGCGCAGCGCGAGGGCGAGATCATCGCCGAAGCGGGTCGCCTCGGTTCCGTCACGATCGCGACCAACATGGCCGGCCGGGGCGTGGACATCATGCTCGGCGGCAACCCCGATCACCTCGCGCGCGCGGAGCTTCGCAAGCAGGGGTACGAGCCGGGCGAGGAGGGCTACGACTCCGCCTACGAGGACAGCTACCCGGCGATCGTCGAGCAAACGGACGCCGACCACGAGAAGGTCGTCGACCTCGGAGGGCTATTCATCCTCGGTACCGAGCGGCACGAGTCGCGCCGCATCGACAACCAGCTTCGCGGCCGGTCCGGTCGCCAGGGCGACCCCGGCGAATCGCGCTTCTACCTCTCCGCCGAGGACGATCTCGTCAGGCTCTTCGCCGGCGATCGGATCTACCGGATCCTCGATCGCCTCGGCCCGGTCGACGAGGAGGGCAAGGAACAGCCACTCGAGCACCGCATGCTCTCGCGGCAAATCGAGAACGCACAGAAGAAGGTCGAAGAGCAGAACTTCCTGCTCCGCAAGCGGGTGCTCGAGTACGACGACGTCCTCAACCAGCAGCGCGAGGTGATCTACAAGTACCGCCGCGAGATTCTCGAGGGCCGTGACATGTCAGGCCCGGTGACCGAGGAGCTGCGGGGAGTGCTCGAGCACCTGGTCGAGGAGTACACGCCCGGCGACTACGTGGAAGAGTGGGACATCGCCGAGCTCTTCGTTCAGGTCGACCAGATCTTCAAGCCGAGCTTCGGCTCGGATGACCTCGACCTGCACGCGATCGACCGTGTCGAGCTGACGGACCGCCTGTATCAGGATGCGCTGAGCCGCTACGAAGAGCGCGAGGAGGAGCTCGGCTCGGAGCTCATGCGGAACCTCGAGCGGGCGGTGCTCTTGCAGGTGATCGACAACCGCTGGCGCGAGCACATGTCGGACATGGACTACCTGCGCGAAGGCATCCACCTGCGTGGCTTCGCTCAGCGGGACCCGCTGGTCGAGTACAAGAACGAGGGGTTCTCCCTCTTCCGTGACCTGATGAACTCGATCTGGGAGGACTTCGCCAAGTACATCTTCCACATCGAGGTCGAGATTGCGCCGGCGGAGGCAGAGATCGCCTTTACGCCCTCCTCGCGCTCGAGCTCGACGCGCGACTTCAGCTACACAGGCGGTGGGCAGGACCAGCCTTCCGCCCTCTACGGCGGAGCCGAGGTGGCGGGTGTTCCGGCCGGAGTGAGCGCCGAGGAAGACGGCGCCGAGGAGCTCGCGGCGCTGCCGGAGGTGGAGACTCGGCACGTCGACGAGCGGGACAAGATCGGCCGCAACGATCCCTGCTGGTGCGGTTCGGGCAAGAAGTTCAAGCGCTGCCACGGAGCGTAGCGGCGTGGCGGACCAGCCAACCACCGAGCAACTAGGCCAGCGCGTCTCCAAGCTCCGCGATCAGCTGAAGCTGCTCGCGGATTACCTTTGACCCCTCTGCCCTAGAGCTTCAGGTCGAGCGCCTCGAGCGCGAGATGCAGGCTCCCGGCTTCTGGGAGGACCGCGAGCGCGCGGCGAGCGTCTCCGCAGAGCACAGCCGGGCCAGGCGCCGGCTCGAAGGTTTCCGCAAGCTCGAGTCGGAGGTGGACGATCTCGAGACCCTGGTCGAGCTGAACGACGGCGAAGAGTCGCTTCAGACCGAGCTCGCCGAGCAGCTGGACCACGTCGAGCAGGAGCTCGAGCGACTGGAGGAGGAACGGCTGTTTCGCGGACGGTACGACGCAGGTGACGCCGTCGTGACGGTACACAGCGGCGCAGGGGGCACGGACTCGCAGGACTGGGCCGAGATGCTGCTTCGGATGTACCTTCGTTGGGGCCAGAGGCGCGGATTCGACGTCGAGATGAAGGAGGCGTCGCCCGGCGAAGAGGCCGGGATCAAGTCGGCGACGTTCATCGCGCGCGGGGAGAACGCCTACGGGCTCTTCTCGGCGGAGAAGGGCGTTCACCGGCTCGTCCGCCTGTCGCCCTTCGACGCGGCCCACCGGCGGCACACGAGCTTCGCACTGGTGGAGGTGAGCCCGCTGGTCGAAGGCGACGTCGACGTGGACATCGACGAGTCGGATCTTCGGATCGAGACCTACCGGGCCTCGGGCGCAGGCGGCCAGCACGTCAACAAGACCGACTCCGCCGTGCGCATCACCCACATTCCCACGAAGGTCACAGTCCAGTGTCAGAACGAGCGATCGCAGTCCTCGAACAAGCAGACGGCGATGAAGCTCTTGCGATCCAAGCTGATCGAGCTCGAGGAGCGCAAGCGCCGCGAGGAGCTGGCGCGCGAGAAGGGGGAGGCGGAGGACGTCGCGTGGGGGTCGCAGATCCGCTCATACGTGCTTCATCCGTACACGAGGGTCAAGGACCACCGGACCGGGGTCGAGATCGGGGACGCCGCACGCGTGCTCGACGGCGATCTCGATGCGCTCGTGCACCAGTACCTCGTGCAGAGCGCGGGCACGAGCGACGGCGACGCACGGTAGCGGCGCGCGCCAGGCGCTCGGCCTGGCGCGCCTTGATCGTGGTAAGGAGCCCTCAGGTCTGAGAGGGCGAGTACGCGGGGCCGGGCTCGGCCACCGGCGGGCGCAGGTAGAGCGCGATGCTCGCGGCGATGACCCAGATTCCGGAAAGGCCGAAGCCAATGAATCCGACTGGGGTGAACATCGCCACGCCGATTACGATTCCCGCCCAACCAAGCCAGCCGGGGAGTGCGCCATATCGCACGACCGCCAGGCCACTCGCGAGGACAAGGATCCCCATCCCAGCCGCGAACGGGATGAAATCGTTGTTGTCCAGAACGTTGAGCGTCTGGGTGGTGCCAAGGGTCGAGGCCTTGTCGGCGGCGTCGGCGAGCGCAAGGTGGATGGCCGCGCCAACGGCAAACCCCGCAGCCGCCAGAAGGCCGCCCCCGAAGGCGGCAGCCGCCAGACGTCCCTGGCCGCCGGCCACGCGGAGCGCCCGATGAAGGATGCTCGAAAAGAAGACGAGGAAGGGAAGCCCGAGGGCGAGCACTAACGCCGCCGCCACTTCTCTTCCCTGGTGCTTCGAATAGAAGGTCTGGACCTTTTGGGCCGATGCGTGGGAACCAGGCGTGTCCTGGCCGAGCGCCACGAACGCAACGACCACGCAAATTACGAAGATGATGCCCGTCAGGGGAGCGAGGCGCTCCCAGCGGTCTGCTCTCATTTGAACCTCCTAAGGGTTTTTCAGGCGCAAACGCTGGCAGAGGCGGCGGCTGGAAGCGCGGCGCTCTACCTCGGCGCCGGCCCCTGGATGTCGAGCCCGGTCACGAGCCGGGCGCGGCCGTTGACCGTGTACTGCACGTCGACGCTGTCGTTCCTGCGGTAGGTGCCGGCGATGCCGAAGAACATCAGCGCCCAGCGCCAGAGCCCGAGCTTCCCCTCTTTCGCCAGGGGCTTCGGGAACTCGATCCGCCCCCTTTTGACGAAGTAGTCCTGGCCTTCCTGCTGCTCGACGCCGTTCACGAAGACCCGGTAGGGCGGCTCTGCGCCGCGCGGCAGGCGCACGACTGAAGTGCCGGCTTCCCCTGACGCCATCGGTGCAAGCGTAGCCAAGGCCCGGCTTCGCCCGGAGCGAGGCCGCCGAGCCCATCCCTTAGTCTGCGGCGGTCATGCTCGATCCGGCGATCGAAGAGATCATCTCGCGCGCGCTGAAGGAAGACGTCGGCCTGAGGGACGTCACGACAGAGGCGGTGGTGGAGCGGGGTCGCAAAGCGATGGGACGGATCGAGCAGAGGGAGCCGGGGATGGTCTACGGATACGAGGTCGCCGCCGCCGTCTTCAGCCGGCTGGATCCGGCCTCTGCCTGGCGGTCAGTGGAGCCCGAAGGGTCCTGGCGCAAAGACGTGCCGGCCGTCGTCGCCGAGGTCGCCGGCGATGCCCGTGCCCTTCTCACGGCCGAGCGCGTTGCGCTCAACTTCCTCCAGCGCCTTTCGGGAATCGCGACCGTGACCGCCGGCTGCGTCTACGCCTTGCGGGACACTGGCGTTCAGGTCCTGGACACGCGCAAGACGACGCCAGGGCTTCGCCTCCTGGAGAAGCGGGCGGTCGCGGCGGGCGGTGGCCACAACCATCGCCAGGGGCTCTACGACGCGATCCTGGTCAAGGACAACCACATAAGGCTGGCCGGTGGAGTGGGCGAAGCGACGCGTCGTGCGCTTGGTGCCCGCCCCGGTGGCTTACCGGTCGAGGTCGAGTGCCGGACGCTGGAAGACGTGGAGGAGGGGCTGGCCGCCGGCGCGGAGCGGCTTCTGCTGGACAACATGACCACCCAGGAGCTGCGGCGTGCGGTGGAGCTCAACCGCGGACGGGCTTCGCTCGAAGCGTCCGGGGGCATCACCCCGGGAGCGGTTCGGGAGGTCGCAGCGACTGGCGTACAATTCATCTCGTTGGGCGCGCTGACGCATTCAGCGCCGGCCCTCGACCTCTCGATGAAGCTAGAAGCCGTTTAGAGGCTCTCAGGCGCCGTGCAGATGCAGCTACTTCCAACCATTCAGCCAAACACCAAGGCCAAAGGCCACATGAACGGCGGGGGGGACGCGCCGCTCGCGATCGAGGACGTGGCGTCGATGCAGGCCGAAGTCAGGGACCTCGTCGAGAAGCGCAACGCCGTCATCCTCGCGCACAACTACCAGGTTCCCGAGGTTCAGGACGTCGCCGATTTCGTCGGTGACTCGCTGGGCCTCTCGCGCAAGGCAGCCTCGACCGAGGCCGAGTTGATCGTCTTCTGCGGCGTCCACTTCATGGCCGAGACGGCATCGATTCTGTGTCCCGGCAAGACCGTCCTGATCCCGGACCTCGATGCCGGTTGCTCGCTCTCCGCCTCGATCACCGCCGAGCAGCTGAG
>Ga0066710_100000551_pt1 | contig 23290 bp, 18 predicted proteins | sample GraSoiAngelo_159_FD_79666 | JGI IMG/M metagenome (GOLD analysis project Ga0066710, IMG submission 79666) | Grasslands soil microbial communities from the Angelo Coastal Reserve, California, USA - 14_1009_16_40cm | ecosystem: Environmental > Terrestrial > Soil > Grasslands | place: USA...
GTAACTATCGGCACAGGTGCATTAATTGGCGCCGGCGCCGTAGTTACTAGAGATGTGCCGGACTACTCGATCGTCATGGGTGTTCCTGCCAAGGTTGTCGGAGACACGCGAGAGAAGGAATGGAATTTATGATAGGTGTAGGCGTTATTGGTTATGGTTACTGGGGACCGAATTTGGTACGCAATTTTAACGATGTACCTGGCTCTCGTGTGGTAGCAGTAAGCGATTTGCGTGCAGAAAGGCTCGTCCAGGCACGGAACCGGTATCCTGCAACGAAGGTAACGGAAGACGCGCGCGAGATCTTAGCCGATTCAAGTATTGACGCCGTCGTCATTGCCACACCGGTTTCAACTCATTTCAATCTGGCAATGCAAGCCTTGCATGCCGGTAAGCACGTTCTTGTTGAAAAACCTCTAGCGCCAACCTCCGAACAATGCGAACGCCTCATCGAAGAGGCTTGGCGCTGCAAGCGCGTACTGATGGTCGATCATACGTTTGTTTATAGCGGAGCGGTGAGAAAAATCAAAGAACTCGTCCGCGAAGGCAGACTCGGCGAACTGTACTACTATGACTCCGTGCGCGTGAACCTAGGCTTATTTCAGCACGATGTCAGCGTCCTGTGGGATCTTGCTGTTCATGATCTCGCCATCATGGATTACGTTCTGGACAGCCGGCCGTTTGAAGTTTCGGCCGTGGGCATGGCTCATGTACCTGGTCAACCAAAGGACGTCGCATATGTAAACTGTTTCTTCGACGGTCACCTGATCGCGCATTTTCATGTGAACTGGCTAGCTCCAGTGAAAATCCGGCGGACCCTGATCGGCGGGGCCCGCGAAATGGTTGTATACGACGATCTGCAGCCGAGCGAGGTAGTAAAGGTTTACAACAAGGGTATTACGCTGAATAACGGTAATGGTTCCGAGGGAATCTACCAGCTTCTGGTCGGCTACCGGAGCGGAGATATGTGGGCACCTCAAATCGACGGAACAGAGGCGCTGCGGGTTGAAGCACTGCATTTCCTCGATTGCATCATTAATGGTAACCAACCGCTGACAAGCGGACAGGTTGGTCTTCGGGTGGTGAAAATCTTAGAGGCAGCAACGCTCTCCATGGGACAGCATGGGAGGCCAGTCGAATTGAGTTGGGAGAGGCAGTACGCATGATTCCGTTGGTTGATCTCAAAGCGCAGTATGCGGACATCAAGTCGGAAATCGGCGAAGCGATCGAAATGGTGCTGGATAGTGGCCAGTTTATCTTAGGTAATGAGGTCGCCGCTTTTGAAACCGAATTTGCGTCGTATTGTCAAGCAAGCTATGCAGTAGCGCTCAATTCGGGTACGAGTGCCTTGCATTTAGCGCTCCTCGCTGCCAACATCGGGCCGGGTGACGAGGTGATTACCGTCCCCTTCACCTTTATAGCAACCGTCGCAGCAATCCTGTACGTTGGCGCCCGCGCCGTCTTCGTGGACATTAATCCTCGCTCTTATACTATCGACCTCGATCAACTTGAAACGGCGATAACGAACCGAACAAAGGCAATCATCCCAGTCCACCTCTACGGTCAGCCTGCGGATATAGATCCCATTCAGGATTTAGCGAAGCGCAAAGGCCTGGTGGTCATAGAAGATGCGGCCCAGGCGCATGGAGCCGAGTACAAAGGACGGCGGGTTGGTAGCATTGGCGACATTGCCTGTTTCAGCTTTTATCCGGGCAAAAACTTGGGTGCGTATGGAGAAGGCGGAGCGTTCGTGACGAACAACAATGACTACGCGCGAGCCGCTCGTATGCTTCGAGATTGGGGCCAGGAACGAAAGTACCACCACGTAATCAAGGGATATAACTATCGAATGGATGGGATACAGGGAGCCATTCTTCGCGTGAAATTGCGACATCTTGAACTGTGGACCGAAGCTCGCCGGCAGAATGCGCGATATTACAATGCCATGTTGGAAGGCAGTCCAGTAATCCTACCGGTCGAGATGCCCTATGCTCGTCACGTTTTCCATGTATATGCTGTGCGCACGTCACATCGAAATATCGTGCAGCAAGCGTTAGATGCGGAGGGTATCCAAACCGGCATTCACTACCCGATTCCGGTACATCTGCAGAAAGCTTATGCCGAGACTGGCTATAGACTCGGCGATTTCCCTCATGCGGAACGAGCTGCTAACGAGGTGCTTTCGCTGCCCATGTATGCTGAGCTGTCGAACGAGCAAATAGAGACAGTAAGTGCTGCAATACGCGGAGCCCTGAATGCCCGAACCGCCTAAGGTGCCCACCCGCTTCGTAAACGCCGTTCATGCAGTGCAAGAAGTCAGACCAGATCCAGACTTCGAGATCGGATTAGCAGATTACCTTCTGGCCCAGTATGGGCGCGATGGGTTGACCGATGTATATGCGCGCTTTGCTGTAGGAGACGGCCACCTGGACAACATGATCCGCCGGGCCATTTTGCGGGCCATGGCACGCCGTTTTGGTCACGGCGTTCGAATCGGAAGTGGTGTGGGCTTCAAACACGCAGAAACGTTCGAGATTGGAAGCGGAGTTTTCATAGGCGCTCAGACATATATACAAGGCCGTTTCGACGGGAACTGTGTGATTGGAGACCACGTGTGGATTGGACCTCAGAGCTATTTTGATGCACGTGAGCTCGTGATACAGGATTACGTCGGTTGGGGGCCTGGCGCTAAAGTGTTGGGCTCGGTTCACACTGGACTGCCGATCGAAATACCCATCATCAAGACTGAACTCAAGATCACTCGCGTGACGATCGAGACTGGCGCGGATATCGGTACAAATGCCGTAATCTTGCCCGGTGTTACGGTCGGCAAAGGCAGCATCGTCGGCGCCGGCGCGGTTGTTACTCGGGATGTATCTCCTTTCAGCATCGTGGCTGGTGTTCCCGCCCGCTTTATGCGATGGCGCGCTGATATGTCGGCGGAGAACATAGGGGGAACAATAAGTGGTTCATGAACAGGGAAACAAATGAAGAATAGCCGAATATTGATAACCGGTGGTGCAGGATTCGTCGGCTCTCATATCGTGGACCAACTCGTCAATAACGACGTCGCCGAGATCGTCGTCCTCGATAACTTTGTTCGCGGCCGCTGCGAAAACTTAGCGTCGGCGATTTCCAGGAAGCGCATCACGATCGTTGCCGGAGACATCGGGGATCGAAAGCTGCTCGCCGAAATCATGGCAAACACCGATATCGTGTTTCATCAAGCGGCCGTCCGCATCACTCAGTGCGCGGAGGAGCCTCGACTCGCCTTGACTGTGCTTGCGGATGGGACATTCAATGTGTTGGAAGCCGCCGTCAACGCCGGAGTAAAGAAGGTTGTGGCCGCATCCTCGGCTTCTGTCTATGGGACGGCTGAAGAATTTCCAACAACCGAACGTCACCATCCTTACAACAATCGTACTTTTTATGGAGCTGCGAAGACCTTCAATGAGGGCATGCTCCGCAGTTTCCACGAAATGTACGGACTCAATTATGTCGCACTCCGCTATTTCAATGTTTATGGTTCACGGATGGACATCCATGGCGTCTACACAGAAGTTCTAATCCGATGGATGGAACGCATTGCTGCAGGCTTGCCACCTCTAATTTTTGGTGACGGCAAGCAGACAATGGATTTCATCTGCGTTGAGGATGTCGCTCGCGCTAACATTCTGGCCGCTGAATCTGGGGTGACTGACGAAGTATTCAATATTGCCAGTAGCGTAGAGACCAGTCTGAACGAACTCGTTTCCGCGTTATTGCAGGTTATGGGCTCGTCTCTTGTGCCTGAGCATGTCGGCGAACGAAAGGTCAACTCTGTCCCGCGACGCTTGGCGGATACTCGCCGCGCCGAGCAGTTGATTGGTTTTCGCGCAGAGATACCGCTATTCGAGGGTTTGCGCCGCCTGGTTTCCTGGTGGCGCGAACAGAACGCATGTACGGTTTCCAACCATCATGACTAAGGTTCGGCAGCAAATTCCAATAGCAAAGCCGTGGGTAGGCGCTCTCGAATTGGAAGCAGTAAAGCGTCCTCTTTTGTCGGGCTGGCTGACTCAGGGCCCTGAAGTCGCTGCCTTTGAGAAGGAGTTTGCGGATTACGTCGGTGCCAAATACGCCTGTGCAGTTTCCAACTGCACGACTGCCTTGCATCTTGCTCTACTGGCTGCTGGTGTTCAGCCCGGAGATCAAGTCATAACCGTCAGCCATTCGTTTATCGCGACCGCTAACAGCATCCGATATTGCGGTGCTCTCCCGGTCTTCATCGATATCGAGCCGAATACCTTCAATGTCGATCCCGAATTGATTGAGAAACGAATTAATGAACGAACCCGGGCTATCCTCTGCGTGCACCAAATCGGGATGCCGTGTGATCTGGAAAAGATCGTAGCGATTGCACGCAGACATCATGTTGCCGTGATAGAGGATGCGGCTTGTGCCGTTGGCAGCGAAATCCTGTGGGACGCTGCGTGGGAAAAAATCGGCAGGCCGCGTGGGGATGTGGCTTGTTTCTCATTTCATCCACGCAAGCTGCTGACGACCGGCGACGGGGGAATGATTACCACTTCAAATCCTGAATGGGATCGAAAATTTCGGCTGTGGCGCCAGCACAGCATGAGCATACCGGATACGGCGCGGCACCATGCCAAACAGGTGGTGTTCGAATCGTACCTGGAGGCCGGATACAACTACCGGATGACGGACATTCAGGCCGCAGTGGGTCGCGAACAGCTCAAACGATTGCCGGAGATGATCGAGAGACGACGTTCATTAGTTAAACGATATGCGGAATTGGCAGCGGATATTCCGGGGCTGGTTTTGCCGCAAGAACCCGCTTGGGCTCGCAGCAACTGGCAGAGTTACTGCGTGCGGCTGCCGAGATCCTGTGAACAGCGCGTCGTTATGCAGAAGATGCTGGACGAGGGCATCGCAACAAAGCCCGGAATTATGTGTGCTCATCGTGAGCCTGCATACCAAAACCAGGTATGGTCATGCGGTGAAGGGTGTATCCCGGCTAAGTGCATACACCTGACGGAAAGCGAAAAAGCCCAGACACAATGTATCTTGCTGCCGCTCTTTCATGAAATAACGGAAGAAGACCAGGTGAGGGTTGTTGATGCGTTGAGGACAGCATGCTACAGGTGAATACAATGTCAGCAATAAGAGAACAAATTATCGCAACCGAACCCGATGAAAGGTCAGAGCGCCGAAATCAGCGTGCCAAGTTGTCGGTGGTAACCCCTGCTTACAATGAAGAGCGAAATGTACCGGTACTCTACGCAGCGCTCAATTCAATTCTCTCTTCACTCGATGCGGACTGGGAATGGATTGTTGTCGACGACCATTCTGCCGACAAAACCTTTGAGGCCGTCACAGAAATTGCACTTCGTGATCCTCGGGTACGTGCTGTTCGTCTTGCCAGAAATTTTGGTTCCCACACTGCACTCGCTTGCGGTCTACACCAAGCCCAGGGTGACTGCGCGGTGGTTCTGGCTGCTGACCTACAAGATCCGCCGGAAACGGTGATCGAGCTTCTAAAAAAGTGGCAAGAGGGGGCGCAGGTTGTATGGGCCATTCGCGGTAAACGCGCAGGAGAAAGGCGGAGCCGGATTGCTTTCGCGCGATTGTATTATTTTCTCATGCGTCGCGTTGTTGGGATGAAAGGCATTCCAAGCACTGGAGCCGATTTCTTCTTGCTCGACCGTATAGTCATGGACGCGTTTCGTCAGTTTCGTGAGAGCAACGTTAGTATTCTGGCACTTATAACATGGATGGGATATCGCCAGACTGCCATCACTTACGACAAACAATCACGTCTTTATGGCCAATCGAGTTGGAATTTTGAGAAGAAGCTCAAATTGGCAGTGGACTCTGTTACATCGTTCAGCTATTTGCCGATTCGATTGATCTCCTGTTTGGGTTTTATTTTGGGTCTTTTGGGTTTTATGTATGCCGGTCTCGTCATTAATAATGCTTTGCACGGCAATCCAGTTCCAGGTTGGTCGTCTTTAATGGTTGTTGTGCTGCTCGTCGGCGGCATCCAAATGCTGATGATGGGTGTGCTGGGCGAATACTTGTGGCGTGCTCTGGATGAGTCGCGGCGCCGGCCCAGATACCTTATCGAGGCCTCTATCCGCCTTCCAAGTGTTACAACTGATGGGCCCGTTGGTGCTTAGTTCTAATGATTCGTCGGTCGAAGTCACAACCGCCATTCTCGGGACCAGATGAGTTTGCGACGCGATGACTGAAAGAAAGGCAGCCCTCTACCGTTTACTTGAGCGTCCATCGGTGTATGCATTAATGCAAGCCTTGCTCGCGCCTGGCGCAGAGAGATCCATCACACGAAGAATCATCCGGTTGACGAAACAAATGCCACCAGGCGATATTATTCTTGATGTCGGTTGTGGACCGGCATCATGGCTATGGCGAGCGCAACTGCATCCGGTCGGACTCGATTTATCCCTCAAGTACACGATCGCGTTTCGCCGTCTTGGTCATCCTGCCGTCACTGGATCCGCGGCTGAGCTGCCGTTTCCGAATCAGTGTTTTGACAGTGTTTGGTGTATAGGGCTATTACATCACCTTCCGGACGATATGGCACGCCAGGCAGTCGCTGAGATGCTTCGGGTTTGCCGGCGCGGCGGGTATATCGCTATTCTCGATGCAGTCCTGCCGGAGCACAAGTTGCGTAGACCTGTTGCATACATGCTTCGCCGAATGGACCGCGGCCGCTTTGTTCGTCACCAGGACAATTTGATCTCATTGTTGCCCGTGAGTGAGTCGTGGAACTTTGAGCGGTTCACCTATGCTTTAACCGGCCTCGAACTTCTTGGTTGTTATTTGACCCATTGAAAATGTCCGGAATACTTAGACACGGATTCAGCGTACAAACGGCAACCGATGTAGAACCGACGCGTGCTCGAGCCACGAGTGCAAAAATGGCGCTAGTCTCCATCCTGCTGCTGCAAGGGCTGCTGATTTCATACACGTTTCCTCTATCGGAGACGTTTACTCAGAAGCCGCTGTTCCACAACGATGCTGCCTTCCACTGGTATCAGATGAAGGTGATGGTGAATCTGGCAGAACAGGGACATCTCACCGGTTACGATCCATTTTTCAATGCAGGATACATTGGAGGAATTCATTCGAACGGCAGCGCGAAAGGTGCCGCTGTCATCGCTATCCTATTCCATCGGTGGATCAGTGAGATTGTCGTCTACAAAGTCATGTCCATATTAGCGGCACTATTGGCTCCTTTGTGTGTGCCCGTTGCATTAAGTTGGCTGGGGTTTTCCCGATTCCACATCCTAGTTGGAGCCGTATTGGGTTTTCTTTTGTGGTGGGCATCTTGGTTCAGATGGATGCATACGACCGGAATGGTGGCATTCGTCTTCGCTTCGTATATCGCCGTTCTGTATGTGGCTGCTGTATTCCGATACTTACATCATTCGAGTACGTTTGCGTCGCTCATCATGCTGGGGTTGGCGGGTGCAGCAGCGCTTCTGTATCACCCATTGTTCTCGCCACCTGTGATCGGCGGCACCGCTGCGTACGCAATCTTGAATTGGCGAACGTCGCATTTGCGTCTCCTGCAACTGCTGATTGTCGTACCGATTCTTAGCGTACTGCCGAACTTGAGCTGGATGTATTCCATGTACGATCACGGCAATCTGCATGCGTTGGCGACCAGGGGCTATATGAGGCTGGTCGACATCACGCTTGTAGGCAGAGAGCTCCTTGGTCTATATGGAAAATCCAACGCCCAGGGTTCCGTGTTGTATGCGCCGCTACTTTTAGCTTCTATTTGGGCGTGCCTGAGGGCGCAAGAGCAGCGCCATCGGCAGATTGCCTATGCGTTGACAGTTACAGGTGTGATGTTGGTTCTGTTCGCTGCGGTTGGCGCTGCAGTTCCCACTTTCAATTCCGTCGATCCAAACAGGTTTACGCCTACCGGATACTTACTCCTGGTGATACCAGCCACTGTCGGCTTGGTGCAGATTGTGAAGAAAGATGTCGCCGTTACGGACAAGCCTCTTGTTCGTATCTTTGCAAGAGCTGCGACAGTGCTCTTCATTTTTGTCGGTCTCTACGCGATTAATGAAGTGCGTCGGGAGGTCTCGTATGCGGACATCGGTCATTACGGTGTGCGACCGCCCGAAGTCAAGGGCCTCGGACCGTATTCTGAATGGGTTCTGAAATGGCTGAGCCGCCATACGACGAAAGAAGGACGGGTGCTGTTCGAGGATTCTTTGGGCCGCGTTTATGACGGCGCACACCTACTAGGCTATTACGCATACCAGGCGGATCGTGAGTTCATCGGAGGACCTTTCCCATTTCACCACTTCGCCGGATTCTGGGATAGGTGGCTTTTTAACCGGCCGATTTCCGGGATCGAATTCACGGATATGCGGCAGTATTTCGATCTGTACAATATCGGATGGATCATCGTTCACACGGATACGAGTAAGCGTTATTTTGATTCGATGCCGGGTGTGGTCGCACTGGATGGTTTCAGGGAGGTCAAGACTTACCGAGTCGACAGACCGCTTAGCTTTTTCATTAAGGGCGAAGGACAAATAGTTGAACGCACTCATAACAGGCTCGTTGTGACTAATCTCGCGGGTGACGAAGTCATCCTTCGATATCATTTCTATCCTGGTCTGAAGAGCGCACCAGCGGCGGATCTCACTGCATCCTACTTTCTCGATGATCCTGTACCCTTCGTGAAGATCACTAATCCGCCGAAGCAACTGCTGCTTGAATATCGGTGAACCCAACTGTTTCCTCGATGAACCTACTCGAACCTGTTAAGGGGGCCTGACGTGGACGTACTGGGCATTTCTGCGTTCTATCACGACAGTGCAGCTTGTCTTGTCCGCGACGGCGAGATTATTGCTGCGGCGCAGGAGGAGCGGTTCACAAGGAAAAAGCACGATGCGCGTTTTCCCGTTCACGCCGTTCGCTACTGCCTCAAGCAAGGACGCGTAAGGATTTCCGAACTGGATTACATCGTGTTCTATGACAAGCCCCTGTTGAAATTCGAAAGGCTGCTTGAGACGTACGCGTCTTTCGCTCCTCGCGGGCTGCGCTCGTTCCTGATATCGATGCCGCTTTGGATGAAAGAAAAGCTCTTTCTGAAGAAGCTTCTGGTTGAGGAATTGAATGAAGTCGAGCCTCTTCGGGAGCCTCCGGTGATTTTATTCGGAGAGCACCATGAGTCGCATGCGGCTTCGGCATTTTATCCATCACCGTATCAGAAGGCGGCCGTGCTCTGCATGGATGGGGTCGGTGAATGGGCGACCAGTTCAGCCTGGATGGGAACGGACAACCGTCTGGTGCTCTTGTGGGAAATTCCATTTCCGCATTCTCTTGGACTGCTGTACTCCGCCTTTACTTATCACACCGGCTTCAAAGTGAACTCCGGCGAATACAAAGTCATGGGGCTCGCGCCCTACGGGAAGCCGAAGTATGTGCAAACCATCTATGATCACTTGATCGACCTGAAACCGGATGGAACATTCCGCCTCAATATGGATTATTTCGACTATTGCACGGGGCTTGCGATGACGAATCGCAGGTTCGACGCGTTGTTCGGCGCACCGCCCCGTGAACCCGAGTCGAAGTTGACGCAACGTGAAATGGATATGGCTCGCTCGATCCAGGACGTAACGGAAGAGGTGATGTTGCGGCTGGCGCAATCGCTGCATCGCGAGACCGGCGCCGAGTACTTGTGCATGGCCGGCGGCGTTGCACTGAATTGCGTCGGCAATGGCCGTATTTTACGCGAAGGACCGTTCAAAGGGATTTGGATACAACCAGCCGCCGGAGATGCCGGAGGCGCGCTCGGCGCAGCGCTCTCCGTTTGGCATGTTTACGAAGACCGGCCCCGAGTCGCCTCCGGCGCGGAAGACACGATGAAAGGAAGTTACCTCGGGCCGGAATTCTCGAACACGGAAATCGCCAACAGTCTAGCAACATTGGGAGCACCGAGCGTGGAGGTTAGCGATGACGAGTTGTTCGATCGCGTCGCAACAGAGCTGGCAGCGGGGAAAGTGATCGGCTGGTTTCAAGGCCGCATGGAATTCGGTCCTCGCGCGCTCGGCGGCAGGAGCATCATCGGTGATGCTCGAAATACAAAAATGCAATCGGTGATGAATTTAAAAATCAAATTCCGTGAATCCTTCAGACCCTTTGCGCCTTCGGTTCTTCGTGGGCGCGTCTCGGACTATTTCGAAATGAATGTCGACAGTCCATACATGCTGCTTGTCGCACCGGTCGTCGAGTCCCGCCGTATCCCGACGCCGACATCGGCCAGCGAGTTGTGGGGTATTGATTTATTGAATGTTCCGAGGTCCGATATTCCTGCTGTAACCCATATCGACTATTCCGCGAGAATTCAGACAGTGCACGAACGCACAAATCCACGCTATTACCGGCTGCTAAAGACGTTTGAAGAACTCACGGCGTGCGGAGTTCTAGTGAATACCTCATTCAACGTGCGCGGTGAACCTATCGTCTGCAGCCCTGAGGATGCGTACCGATGCTTTATGCGCACCGAAATGGATATGCTGGTTCTCGGCAACCATCTCGTCTTCAAGGAGGATCAAAAGCCGTTGGAAGCGGATACCGATTGGAGAAAAGAATTTGTTCTCGATTAATGAACATCGTGCTCCGTCGCGAAAAGAGCTGCGGTCATTCGGTTTGATTCTTGCGGGCGGTTTTCTCGTGATTGGAATCATACCGGTTGTCTTTCGCCATCGCAGCCCCGGACGCTTCGCATTAACGCTCAGCCTTCTGTTTGCTGTAGCAGGAGTTCTGATTCCAAATGTGCTCCGGTATCTGTACCGAGTATGGATACCGCTAGGAAACATTCTGGGATGGATCAACTCCAAGATCATTCTTGGCCTGCTTTTTTACGTCGTCGTGACACCAGTTCGATTCTTTATGACGTTGGCTGGAAATGATCCGATGAATCGCAAATTCGATCCGAACACAGACACATACCGAGTCGTACGTAAGCCTCGAGAGGTCTCGCACATGAGGCATCAATTCTGAGAACCGCGATTCGGCGGATCATCCATCACTAAACCGGTAAGGAGATTCTCATGCTCGAATTCATGGAAGAGTTCTGGTTTTTCTTGAGAGAGCGCAAGAAGTTTTGGCTGCTCCCGATCATCATCGCGCTGGCGCTAGTGGGTACGTTATTGATGCTGGCTCAAGGTTCTGCCGTTGCCCCTTTCATTTACACGCTTTTTTAACTGATGACTGCCGGAAGTTTGCGTCTGCAAGACGGCGGCCTGTTTCCAGGTACGCATTTCGGATGCGTGAAGCCTGTTGCGGGGGAGGTTGTCTTCAATACGGGCATGGTTGGATATACGGAGGCACTGACCGATCCATCCTACAGAGGGCAAATACTGGTCCTCACATATCCTCTCATCGGAAATTACGGCGTGCCGGAGATCAACCTTGGTGCAGGCGAATTCGAGTCGGCTCGAATTCACATTGCAGGTTTGATTGTGTCCGGGATTTGCCGGCAGCCAAATCATTGGAATTCCGTATCGGCTCTACCTCAGTGGCTGCAGAGTGAGGGAGTGCCGGCCTTATGTTCAATCGATACACGCGCGCTTACGAAGCGCCTACGGCATCACGGAACCATGTTCGGCGCCATTTGTATCGGCAAGGAACAAGTGGATGCTTTACGAATGACCGACGATCTCGTGTCGCAGGTTTCTGTGGATCGCCCAGTTCGTTATTCACGCGGTGAAAAGCGCATTGTGCTCATCGATTGCGGCTGCAAAGAAAGCATTGTTCGAAACCTCCTGGACCGGAATATTACAGTGCTGCGCGTGCCGTACGATTACGACTTCAGCAGTGAGCAATACGATGGCGTGGTCATTTCGAATGGTCCAGGCGATCCGAAGGCCTGCGGCAGCACGATCGCAAGAGTCCGCGAACTGATGAGTGGAAACACCCCGATATTGGGGATCTGTCTGGGATCGCAGATACTGGCGCTCGCCGCCGGCGGCGATACATACAAGCTCAAATACGGGCATCGCGGGCAAAATCAGCCATGCATTGTCGCGGGAACGAAGCGTTGTTACATCACTTCGCAAAACCACGGTTACGCCGTCGACCGCAAGACATTGCCTCAAGATTGGGACGAATGGTTCATTAATGCTAATGATGGGACGAATGAGGGCATCCGTCACCGGCACAAGCCGTTTTACGGCGTTCAATTCCACCCTGAAGCTGCCCCCGGTCCGAATGACGCGAACTTTCTGTTTGATGATTTCCTGAATGGCGTGTAAGCCGGCCTCACAGAACATGCAGCAACATCCTCGCAAAGTCCTGGTACTCGGTAGCGGTGCGCTGAAAATCGGCGAGGCCGGTGAATTCGACTACTCCGGCAGTCAGGCGATCAAGGCACTGAAGGAGGAGGGATTCGCCACGATCCTGGTGAATCCGAATATCGCAACCATCCAAACGTCGGATCATCTCGCGGATGAAATCTATTTTCTGCCGGTGAATGCTCATTTCGTGACGAAGATTATCGAGAAAGAAAGACCGGATGGAATTTTGATCGCCTTCGGCGGCCAGACGGCGCTCAACTGCGGGCTCGAACTCGACCAGAAAGGCGTGTTGCAAGAGTTCGGTGTCACGGTGCTCGGAACTCCCATTCAAGCCGTTCGTGATACCGAGGATCGCGATCTGTTCGTAAAGCGCCTCAACCGTATCGGCGTGAATGTTCCGCGGAGTGCACCCGCCGTTACCGCTGAACAAGCTGTCGAAGTCGCGCGCGCAATCGGATACCCGATCATGCTTCGTGCGGCATATGCGCTGGGCGGCTTGGGCTCTGGACTGTGCTCAAGCCATTCCGAAGTATACGAGCGTGCAAGCCGCGCTCTGGCGCACACGCCTCAGGTCCTCATCGAGGAGTACCTCAGTGGGTGGAAGGAAGTTGAATACGAAGTCGTCCGTGACTGTGTCGATAATTGCGTCACGATTTGCAACATGGAGAACCTCGATCCGATGGGAATTCACACCGGCGAGAGTATCGTCGTTGCACCAAGCCAGACGCTGACGAATACCGAGTACCACATGCTGAGAGATCTCGCGATTCGCGTCGTGAGGGAGCTTGGGATTGTTGGCGAATGCAACATTCAATTTGCGGTTTCTCCTCGTAGCCGCGATTACAGAGTCATAGAAGTCAACGCTCGATTGAGCCGAAGTTCCGCGCTCGCATCAAAGGCGACCGGCTATCCGCTCGCATTGGTTGCAGCAAAACTCGCACTGGGTTACGCGCTTACCGAATTACCAAACTCAATCACGGGTGTGACTACAGCGTGCTTTGAACCCGCATTGGATTACGTCGTGGTGAAAGTTCCGCGATGGGATCTGCAAAAGTTTCGGAGGATTTCCAGAAGGATCGGTTCCGGAATGAAATCTGTCGGCGAAGTTATGGCGATTGGCCGCAGCTTCGAAGAAGCTCTCCAAAAGGCATTGAGGATGCTTGAAATCGGCGTTGAAGGTTTGGCGGGCGAGACGAATTTCCGGTTCGACGATCTGCGTAAAGAGCTACGCGGGCCAACGCACGAAAGAATCTTCGCAATTGCACAGGCGGTGCGGGAAGACTTGTCGGTCGATGAGATCCACGCCTTGTGTCATATCGACAAATGGTTTTTGTACCGAATCAAGAACATCATCGAAATGGAACAGCGGCTGATTCAGGACTCGTGGCCTGGAAATCTCGAAGTGCTGCGGGAGGCAAAGCGGCTTGGATTCTCGGACCGGCAGATCGCTGAGTTGAAAAAGATAGACGAGGAAGAAGTCCGGATCATACGATCCGGCGCAGGCATAGTGCCATTTGTCAAACAGATCGATACGCTTGCTGCGGAATATCCGGCGCAGACGAACTACCTGTATCTGACCTACAACGCGCAGGAGCATGATTTCCCGGCACAAGATCCCGCCGATACTCGCAAAGCTGTGGTAGTTCTTGGTTCGGGCGCGTACCGGATCGGCAGTTCGGTCGAGTTTGATTGGTGTTGCGTGAATGCGGTGCGAACACTGCGCGAGCTCAATTACAAGACCATCGTCGTCAATTACAATCCGGAAACCGTCAGCACGGACTACAACGAATCTGACACTTTGTACTTTGAGGAACTGCGCCTAGAGGTGTTGCTCGCGATCTTTGAATGGGAGCGGCCTGTAGGAGTCATTGTCGCGATGGGCGGACAGATTCCCAATAATCTCGCGCTTCATCTCCACGCTGCCGGCGTTCCGATATTGGGAACTTCTGCTCAAAGTATCGACACCGCTGAAGACCGGCACAAATTCTCCGCGTTACTAGATCAATTAGGAGTCGAACAACCTGAATGGAGAGAACTAATCAATGTTGAGGACGCGAAGACCTTTGCATCCCGCGTTGGATATCCCGTTCTGGTGCGGCCGTCATACGTTCTCAGCGGCGCCGCGATGGCCGTCGCTTCGAATGACGAGGAACTCAGACGTTTCTTGAGTAATGCGACGCGCATGTCTCGTGAGCACCCGGTCGTCATGAGCAAGTTTGTCGAGAACGCGAAGGAATTGGAAATCGATGCTGTTGCCTCGCGTGGCGAACTGGTAGTTTCCGAGATTTCCGAGCACGTCGAAAACGCCGGCGTCCATTCGGGCGATGCCACGCTGGTTCTTCCGCCTCAGCGAACCTATCTCGAAACCATTCGGCGGATTCGGAATATCACGGAAAAAATTGCGCGTGCCTTGTCGATCAGCGGTCCATTCAATATTCAATTCATCGCGAAGGGCAATGAAGTGAAAGTGATCGAATGCAACTTGCGCGCTTCACGCAGCTTTCCCTTTGTGTCGAAAATCCGCGGAATCAACTTTATTGATTGCGCGACACGCGTGATGCTCGGCAAGCAGGCAGCGAAGCAGAGCGATTCCGCTCTAAATTACGTTGGCGTAAAGGCTCCGCAGTTTTCATTTATGCGGCTCGACGGAGCCGATCCGATGCTTGGGGTGGAAATGACCTCAACAGGAGAAGTCGGCTGTCTTGGAGATGATTTTGAAGAGGCTTTCCTGAAAGCGCTGTTGTCGGTCGGCTATCGCATGCCCGTAAAAAGCGTTTTGCTCTCGACCGGACCCGTCGAACAGAAGGCCGCATTCCTGAAAAGCGCGCGTACACTGTCTGAAATGGGCGTCACATTGTACGCCACCAAAGGTACGACGGATTTCCTGAAAAACAGTGGTATCGAATCCACCGTACTGCATTGGCCACACGAGAATTCTTCTCCTAATACTCTGGAGTATTTGCAGCAACGCAAAATCGACCTGGTCATCAATATTCCTAAGACATTTCAGGAGGAAGAACTCAGCAACGATTATTTGATCCGGCGGCGAGCTGTGGATCTTGGAATCCCTTTGATCACGAATATTCAATTTGCTCAGCGCTTTGTTGAGGCAATTTCCCAAAAGACTATTGACGGTTTGGCGATCCAGCCTTACAGCGAATACTTCGGTGTGAAGGCAATCGTATTCCGAAGTTCATCGGTCTGAATACAGCTGACAATTTCCTCTTGATCATCCAAGGAAGTCAATGCCTGATCAGGCGCAGCTAAATTTGACACACCTGTGCGAAGCGAGTAACCCTGCGATGGAACGAACAACAATTAACAACTGGTGGACCGAGGCACGCCAATTCGGAATCGCCACAGTGCAGTTGGCACTGCTTCTCGTCGTCCTACGGCAATTTCAGATTGAAAGCAATGCATTCTTGAGGATAGCCGTCCTTGCGTTCGGCGGTTTTGTAATTCACTATTTTCTTCCAGCCTCACTACGGCTTCCCTTCTTTTCGATTCTTTCGCTGGCGGGCATAGCCATCGTGTTGGGGGGAACCACTGCTGCCTGGCTCGTCGGCATCGGAGGACTGCTAATCGGCATATGCCATCTGCCCGTAAGGTTTAGAACTCGAACACTCTTGCTGATTGCTGGCAGATCCTTTTTAGCGGTCTTACGTACGGATTGGCTTGCAGTTCCATGGTCGAAAGTCATTTGGCCGATCTTGGGTTCGATGTTCATGTTTAGACTGATCATCTACATGTATGATCTCAAGCATGACAATGCACCGTTCTCTCTGGCTCGCACGATATCGTACTTCTTCATGTTGCCGAACGTGTGTTTCCCATTGTTTCCGGTCGTGGACTACAAGACATTCCGCCGGAATTATTACGATATAGACCCACATAAGATCTATCAGACCGGCATTGAGTGGATGACTCGAGGAGTCATTCACCTCATCTTGTATCGTTACGTTTATTACTATCTCACTCTGGCTCCCGCAGAAGTTACACGACCGCGAGAATTTGTTCAGTTCGCCATCACAACGTTTCTTCTGTATTTGCGGATCTCCGGTCAGTTTCACTTAATTGTGGGCATGCTGCATTTGTTTGGATTCCGATTGCCGGAGACACACCACCGCTACTGTTTTTCTTCAAGCTTTACGGATTTCTGGCGCCGCATCAATATTTATTGGAAAGACTTCATGATGAAGATCTTTTACTATCCCATGTACTTCCGTCTCCGCGGGCGGGGAACGACAGTTGCCATTTTACTATCTACGTTATTCGTCTTTTTCGTCACCTGGTTGCTGCACTCTTACCAGTGGTTCTGGCTTCGAGGCTCGGTCCTGCTGTCCGGGCCAGACGTCGCGTTCTGGACTATCCTGGCGATTCTCGTTGTCATCAACTCATTCTACGAATTGAGGTACGGCAGAGAACGGACGCTGACGAAGGCCTCGTTCAATTTTGCCGGTTTCGCGAAGAAGGCCGTCTGCACGGTTGCCACATTTTCGGTCATTTGCCTCTTATGGTCGCTTTGGACGAGTGAAACACTGCCTGAATGGATTGCCCTGCTGCAATCGGTGGCCCACGTGAAGTTGGCGGATTTGGGCACACTCTCGATGTTGGTGTTCGCGGCTGTAATTGTAGGGGGTGTCGCCAACTCAGTTGCTACACCGTCCCTCGTGAAGAGCCGTACCCGTTTCTCTTTTCAACGAAGTCCGCTTTTCAATCTCGCGGTGCTCACATTTCTCGCGGCCGTCGGCATTCAGGAGGTCTATACGCAATTGGGTGCAAACGCCGCGACTCTGATCAATTCCTTGCGGTCGGGAAGACTAAGCAGATTAGATGTAGCGACACTCGAAAAAGGGTATTACGAAAACCTCAATCGCGTTGAGCGCTTTAACAGCCAGCTTTGGGAATTGTATATGAACCGGCCGTCGAACTGGCTGGATGTCGTGGGGCCGGGATTGGAGCGTTTCACAGGGAACTTCCTGCAGAAGGAGTTGGTTTCCTCATTCGTATCGCGCACGAACTATGGCTCGCTGCGGACAAACCGTTGGGGCATGCGAGACAAGGAATATGAGAAGACTCGGCCGCCAAATACATTCCGTATTGCAATGCTTGGAGCGTCATCAGTGATGGGTTGGGGCGTCGGAGATGACGAAACATTTGAGTCCATCGTTGAGCGCCGCCTGAACGAGGAGCATCCAGAATCGTATGAACATTACGAAATTCTTAACTTTGCCGCACCGGGTTACACGGCGTTGCAACAGGTCATGGTACTGGATAAGGCATTATCCTTTCATCCCGACGTCTTGTTCTATGTGGCTGCCGCACGCGAACCCTCCACAAGTGCGAACTATCTGGCGGAAGTCGCCAGTAAGGGCGTAGAGATACCTTACGATGATTTGAAGGACCTTCTATCGAGGGCTGGCGTGCCGTCGAAACCCTCACTACCTATCGCAAGCCGGCGGCTGTTTCCGTTTCGAAATGAACTCGTTTCCTGGAGCTACCGGACCATTGTTGGCCAATGCCGTGAACACAATATTCTGCCTGTCTTAGTGTTCCTACCTCAGGTGCAAAAAGGCGGATGGCAGGAGGAAACGCCGGACATCCTTCGCATTGCTAAGGAAGCAGGATTCGTGGTATGGGACCTAGGCGGTGTTTACGACTCAAACGATGTTACCTCTATCCGCCTCGCGGAGTGGGACGATCATCCGAATGCCAACGGCCACCGGTTGGTTGCTTCACGCTTGTATTCACTCTTAACAGCCAACTCCCAACAAATCTTTTCTTCCAAACTGGCCGATAAAGACCAATAGAAAACGAGGAGACCATCAATGGAAACTACGTCTGAGAAAATGAGGGAAACGCTCAAGGCATTTATTCTGAAAGAATTCCTGCCGGACGAAAAGCCAGAAGAGCTTAGAGAATCTACACCCCTTATCACCGGCGGCATTCTCGACTCTCTGGCAACGCTCAAGCTAGTAGCGTTCATTGAAGAGCGCTACAAGATCCAGCTCCAAGCACATGAAGTCGATGTTGAATATCTGAATACGATCTCGAGTATCGAGAGTCTTGTCCGCTCCAAATTGTAAATGTAGTCGTCGGCGTTTTCTGTGCGAGCGCGGGCTAAAGGGCGTGACTGCATAGTTCATCCAGAAGGGATGCTCTTGTGATAGAGCAAATCTCTATGTCTGATACACAAGTTATAAAGGATCAGTTGGAGGTCCTTTCCCTAGCGGAAGGTTTCTTTCAATCCAGTATTCTCTGTGCACTGCTCAAATTAAAGGTATTCGAAATAGTAGGCGAGGGTGAGAAGACATTGGACGAACTCGCGTCCGCGATGCAAACTCGCTCTGAACCGCTCGGCCGGTTATTAAATGCGGGAGTTGTCTTAAAGCTACTTGAAACGAAAGACGGCATAAGTTTTCGCGTAGGGCGTACTTTTCGGTCGACTCTTTTACCTTCCGCCGGAGAGAACTACCTGGGAAACTGGATCGGCAATCTAGACTATTTTCGTTTCGCTCTATCCAGACTCGACGAAGCAGTCTTGACAGCTGCGCCGACGGTTGATCCATCGCACCATTTAGGAGCAGATGAGGAGCAGACACGCGAGTTTACATTGGCTATGCACAACTACGCAGCGCTTCGCGGAAAGGAATTGGCGCACTACTTGGACACGTCAGGTTGTAAGACTCTGCTAGATCTTGGTTGCGGCCCCGGCACCTACGCGTTCCACCTTGCGATGCGGAATCCATCATTGGAAGTATACCTGTTGGATCTTCCTGGCGTTCTAAGCGTTGCAAAGGAAGTACAGGCCAGATACACGCTCCGGAATCAAGTCCATTACTTGCCTCTTGATGCGCTCGCCTGCGATATTCCAGGATCATACGACATGATTCTTGTCTCAAATACTTTACATATGTTGGGCGAAGCGGCAAGTAGGCGGCTCATTAATCAGTTGTATGCATCAGTAAACCATGGAGGGTCGCTCGTGATTCAGGCTCAGTATCTACACGACAACCGGCGAGGAGGACGGTGGCCGGTGTTTCTCGATCTCATCCAACTCTGCATTACCTCGAACGGAAGGAATCATTCAGTGGCGGAAACCACGCAGTGGTTAAGAGACGCAGGTTTCGTAAACATCGACTTCCGGCCGATGTCAATCTACAACACCAATAGTTTCCTTCGAGCATTCAAAGCGTGACGTTGTGTCAAGCCCGAGGTGGACGGAGGATTTCATGTTTACTCGAAATTTAATGAACGAATACCTCGATCACTCGGCCCGATTGTTTCCTGCCAACATTGCAATTGAGGAGCCGGGGGAGGGTAAGATCAGTTACCGGGAACTTAACGTTCTTTCCAGCGCTGTCTGCAATTGTCTTTGCAAATTCGGTGTCGGTCGCGGAGATCGAGTAGGAATCTATATGCATAAATCGATCGATGCGATCGCGGCAATAATGGGCATTTTGAAGCTGGGAGCCGCCTATGTTCCGGTAGATCCACTGGCTCCAGCAACACGCAATGCGTACATTCTAAATGACTGCTCCGTTAAGGTCATTCTTACCGAAACGTGTTTTGAAGAACGGCTGGTAAAGGAAAACGCAAACAATGGCGCCGCCGCACAGGTAATCGTTCTGGACCGAGCCGGTGGAGGGACGGGTTTAAGAAAAGTTCTAGAGAAAGAATCGGGGGGAAAAACATCGTCTAGCGTTTATGACCAGAGGATCTCGCCGGACGATCTGGCATATATCCTCTACACATCGGGTTCGACTGGAAAGCCCAAAGGTGTAATGCTTTCGCATCGGAATGGTACGAGTTTCGTGAACTGGTGCATCGACACGTTCCAGCCTCGGCGCTCGGATCGATTCTCCTCTCACGCTCCGCTACATTTTGATTTATCAATTCTTGATATATACACGGCATTCGCTTCGGGCGGGACCTTGGTCTTGGTATCAGAAGAGACTGGTAAAGATCCGGCGCGTCTTGCGGATTTGATCTCCAAGAGCCGTATTTCAGTTTGGTACTCTGCACCATCGATACTCACACTGCTGGTTCAGTATGGAGATTTGCAAAAATATGATTACTCGTCCCTGCGCATGCTGCTTTTTGCCGGAGAGGTTTTCCCGGTGAAACATCTAAGAGCGCTGAAGTCTCTCCTGCCCAAGCCGCAGTACTTCAACCTATATGGGCCCACTGAAACGAATGTGTGTACATTCTACGAGATTCCATCCGATATACCTGCCGAGCGTACAGAGCCTTTCCCTATCGGAAGGGTGTGTAGTCACCTTGAAGCTAAGGTCTTCGATGAAGACGGTCGCGAAGTTCTTAAGGGTGAACGAGGTGAGTTGTGCATACAAGGTCCGAGCGTGATGCAAGGATATTGGAACCTGCCTGAACAGACTGGACGTGCTTTTTGGGGTGCTTCTGGAGAGAGATGGTATCGTACCGGAGATATCATCGTTGAGGAACCCGACGGAGATTACGTTTTGATTGGCCGGCGGGATCGGATGGTCAAGCGGCGTGGCTATCGTGTCGAGTTAGGTGAGATCGAGGCAGCGCTTTACCGTCACCCGACTGTTAAAGAAGCGGCCGTCATCGCATTAGCTGATCCCGATTCTGGTGTTCGCATTCGGGCGTTTGTCAGCTGCCAAGACGGAAAGCGCCCTTCGATTATCGAGATGAAGCAATTCTGCATGGGTATTCTTCCACCCTACATGATTCCGGACTTGTTCTCTTTTAAGGACTCGCTTCCCAAAACCTCGACAGACAAAATTGATTACCAGACGCTGAAGGAGAGCCACTAGTGGATTTTTCCCTGAGCGATGAACAAAGAATGTTGCGGGACACGATCGTCCGGTTCGCTTCGAACGAGTTGAACAAGGGAATTCAAGAACGAGATCGCGAGCAGGCATTCTCGCGCGATCTCTGGCTTAAATGCGGGGAAATGCGTCTTCAGGGACTTCCCGTGCCGGAAGAGTATGGCGGAAGTGGTCTTGATCCGCTTTCCACCGCAATTGCTCTTGAGGCTTTTGGGTACGGATGTCACGACGGTGGTCTGGTCTTCTCGCTTTGTGCACACCTGCTTTCATGTGTGGTTCCCATTTGGAAGTACGGAACCGACGGACAGAAGGCGCGCTATCTTCCCCGCTTGTGTAATGGCAGCTTGATCGGGGTCCATGCCATGACAGAACCGGGGTCAGGCTCGGACGCCTTTTCGATGTCAACAAGAGCCAAGGCCGTTGACGGGGGATTTCGGATTAACGGGACCAAGATGTTCATTTCCAATGGGCCTATTGCCGATCTGGTGATTGCTTTCGCGGTCACTAATCCCGAAAAAGGCTACTACGGAGGAATCACTGGGTTCCTTCTAGAGAAGGGAACTCCAGGTTTTCGCGCAAGTCAGAAGTTCGAAAAGATGGGATTGCGCACTTCTCCTCTTGGTGAACTTGTATTCGAGGATGTATTTGTCAGAGAAGACGCGATCTTGGGCGGCTTGGGAGGCGGTAGTACCGTGTTTACGCACGCCATGGATTGGGAAAGGACCTGCCTTTTCGCAAGCCATGTCGGTGCAATGGAACGACTGCTTGAGACAAGCATTCGTTATGCTGCCAGTCGTAAGCAGTTCGGCCAGACAATCGGCAAATTCGAAGCCATCTCTCACAAGATCGCCGACATGAAGGTGCAACTGGAAGCCGCTCGTCTGCTGGTTTACAAGGCAGCTTCATTACTGGAAAAGAAGAAGACCGTTTCGCTGGACGCGGCAATGGCAAAATTATTTGTGAGCGAATCACTGCTCAAAACAGCGCTTCATTCAGTGCAGATCCATGGTGGTTACGGCTATATGGTCGATTATGACGTTGAGCGCGCGCTTCGCGATTCCGTAGCCAGCACCATCTACTCCGGCACATCAGAGATGCAACGAAACATCATTGCACGCTGGCTCGGACTCTAGATCTCGATTGTAGTGTGCAGCCGCGTGGGTTTAGCCCCCGTTGACTGCTTGATCAACAACTTATCTCATCGCGATGAATTCTAAAACCGGTGGCAACTGGGATCACGGGAGCCACGAAGAGTTTTACCAATATTACGCAAGCGAGAGCGCCAGCCCGGGCGCCATTCATCGATTCCGGTCGATACGCGACACAGTGATGCGCCTTAGGCCGAGTCTGGCCGATCTCCGGCCGTGCGAGGTCGCCGATATCGGCTGCGGCGCCGGTACACAAAGCATGATTTGGGCGGAATTAGGATGTAAGGTCCACGGGCTTGATGTAAACAAACCGTTGCTGGAACTCGCTCGCCGGCGCGCCGCAAAAGCGGGATATCAGATCGATCTTGTTCTGGGATCCGCAGTTTCGCTGCCGTGGCCAGACGACTATGTCGATGTGTGCCTGGCCGTCGAACTACTAGAACACGTTGGAGACTGGGAAAGTTGCCTTAAGGAATTCTCTCGGATTGTGAGGCCCGGTGGCGTCTTGTTCCTTTCGACTACTAATGTGCTGTGTCCCATCCAGCAGGAATTCAACCTTCCTCTTTATAGCTGGTATCCAGGCGCCGTGAAGCGATATTGCGAAAAATTGGCCAAGACCACACGTCCTCAGCTTGCGAACTACGCAAAATATCCTGCGGAAAATTGGTTTACCTTTTATCGCCTACGCGATTTCCTGGAGTTGAAAGGATTCGAGTCTCTCGACCGATTTGATTCGGTAGATAGCTCAGGCAAGGGACCCTTTGCGAGAAGTATTCTCCACTGCATACGCGCCGTTCCACTCCTGAGGTGGTTGGGCCATATGGCGACACCAGGCACAAGCTTGATCGCCGTCAAGCGCGTGTAACCCATTAAACGGGGGCCTATTGAAGGTACTGTTTGTCTGTCACCGATTACCCTACCCGCCGAACAGTGGAGGTAAGATCCGCTCGTTCAACATGATTGAACACCTCTCGCAACGACA
>Ga0066710_100000552_pt1 | contig 23258 bp, 24 predicted proteins | sample GraSoiAngelo_159_FD_79666 | JGI IMG/M metagenome (GOLD analysis project Ga0066710, IMG submission 79666) | Grasslands soil microbial communities from the Angelo Coastal Reserve, California, USA - 14_1009_16_40cm | ecosystem: Environmental > Terrestrial > Soil > Grasslands | place: USA...
ATTGTAGCGGCGGTCTATGACGGCTGACGATGTTGAAGTCCCAAGACTGCCGGCGGTCCGCGAAGCGCAAGCGCGATAGCGCGCAGCCTCAAAACGCGAAGCGCAAGCGCGATAGCGCGCAGCGTCCAAGCGCGAAGCGCAAGCGCGATAGCGCGCAGGCTCAAAAAATAGACCGCCGCTACAGTTAGCGGGGTTTCTTCGCCGGTTGCTTGCCGGGTTGCACGACCTTGCGATCGATACTGAACGCACCGGGATCTTTGCCATCGGTCTGCTCGCCGGATTCGTCTTGAGTGGAAGCCGCTTCAGTCTCGGTGGGTACAGCAGGATGCCGATTGAACATACCGAACATCTTAGCCAGAATACTTCTATCGTCGCGCTGGCCCTGCTGCGCGCGAGCCAGCGCGACGGCGTTCGGTTCCGGAACCGCCACATTCATGGCCATCAACTGCTGTTTTGCATCATTGGCCCGCGCGGAAAGCGGATATTCGCTCACAACGCGAGCATAGTAGATGGCGCTCTCAGGCTCGTTATTGCTGTGGCGCATCGACTCTGCCAGATTAAAAAGCGCTTCCGGAGCTTTGGAAAAATCCGGATAGTTCTTCACGATTTCTTTATAGCGATCGATCGCTGCCGGGTAGGATTTCCGCAAAAGATAAAAGTTGCCGATCTTAAAAACCCCGTCGGCCAGGACCTCCTGGACCGCGCGAAGCTTCTGCTTGGCTTCATCCAGCAACGAACTGTCCGGATAGGCTTCAACCATCGCCTTCAGTTCTGCCTCCGCAAGCAAGGCTTGCGTCCGGTCCCGATCGGGCTTTTCCATCCGGCGCAAATGCGTCAGAGCGACCTTCAACTGAGCGTCGTCCGCCAAATCGCTTGTAGGGAAAAATGTAATGTAATCCTTGAACTCTGCCTCAGCCTGATTCATGGCCGAGGATGAGTTTTCGCGATAGAAGGATTCCGCCAGCGCATATTTGGCCTCGGGCAAAAACTCGCTGTCCGGATAGGTGTTGATCAGTGTTTGCAGAGTCAAACGGGCAATGGTGAATTTGTTCTTTTCGAGGTCCCTCATCGCGCGGTTGTAAAGGACGCGGTCCGGTTCGTCCAGATTGGAGCCGGGAGCGTCGGATGCGGCTTTCTTGCCGCCGCAACTCAGCAGAAGTAAAAATAATGGCAAAACGAGCAATTTCCTCATCAAAAACCTCATCGAGGAGGAGTCGCAAGACCCCAAAATCATACCGAATGATAGCCGAGCCGTTCCGCTATTTCCAGCAGTTCCTTGATTTTCCGGGCGGGATCGGCGGCATGAAAGATGGCGGAACCTGCAACCAAGACGTCCGCCCCGGCTCGGACAACATCTGGAAGAGTATCGATGTCGATGCCGCCGTCGACTTCGACAGCACACCGATAATGATGATCTTCAATGGCCTGTCGGGCCTGACGAATCTTGTCAACGGTGTAAGGGATGAAACGCTGGCCGCCAAAGCCCGGGTTCACACACATAATGAGCAACATATCCACCAAACCCAATACATGCTCGACGGCTGATAAAGGGGTTGCCGGATTGATGGAGACTCCAACACGGGCGTTTTGTGAGCGAATAAAGTTCAACGTGCGATCCAGGTGTAGGGTGGCCTCGGCGTGAACCGTCAATATATCCGAACCGGCTTCGACGAAGGCCGGGATGTACCTATCGGGTTCCGATATCATCAGATGCACATCCAGTGGAAGCCGGGTGACCTTCCGGATCGATTGGACCACGGGTGCGCCGATCGTGATATTCGGCACGAAATGGCCATCCATCACGTCGACATGGAGCATGTGAGCGCCGGCTTCCTCCACTTTCCGGATCTCTTCGCCAAGCGCGGCGAAATTCGCGGAAAGAATCGAAGGAGCGATCCGGATCACTGGCTCACTTCCAGAAGAATGATGTCGTTTTTGGAGACGCGGTAGCCAGCCTGAGGCTTCTGCTGAATGACGATGCCCGCATCGACACCCGGATATTTCCTGTAGTTGATTTTTCCAAAACGAAAGCCTTCGGTGCGTGCGCGCGAAGCCACCAGGTCCGCGGGCTTGCCGATGAGATCAGGCATAATAAAGTCCTGGGCCGGCGGCCCCAGCGAGATGAGGATATTGACGGAGGGGTCGCTTCCTTCCTCAGTGCCGGGAACCGGCGATTGGTACGCCACCGTTGTCGGCTCACCTTCCGGAGTATGAGCGTACAACGTATTGCCTAGAGTCAGCCGCCGCTGCATCAGCGTGAGTTGGGCGGCCCGCAGGCTGTTGCCGAGTAAATTCGGCACGGCAAATCGGCGCTTACCCAGAGACAGCAGAGCCTTGACGCTGCTGTTGGACTTTAAATGGGTGCCGCTAGGAGGGACCTGCTCCGCCACGTGGCCCTCCGGTACTTCCGAGCTGAATCGTTTGCTGGAAACTTTCAAATGAAGACCATTGGTGGCGAGAATCTCAGCAGCCTCATCTTCACTCTTCCCGATAACGGATGGCACGACAACCTCACGTCCACGAATGGCGAACCGCATCGCGGTCAATGCACTCAAGATGCCGGCTACGAACAAAATTGCGATCATCAGGATAATGCCGGACCAGCGCGAAAATTGGCCTTCCCGTTTGGATTTTTCTTCAGTTACGACTTTGGATTCCTGCATGTTCTTAATTATCCATCACGCGTTGAAATTTTTCACCAGCCTGAATCCGTGCGCCGTTGGCGAAATCGGCGCCCGGCACCGGTTTTCGATTTTCCGGCTGGATCGAGAGAACCTCCACCCAGAGTGAATCCCCACAAATCACAGCTAGCGAGCGCTTGGAAACGACGATCGTTCCAGGGCCTGCCTGTTCCCCCTTCACGAGAAGCGCTGGAACGGCATCTGCCACTCTGGTTCGCAAAATTTTGCAAATACCTCCGCGAAACTTCGCGACTGTTCCCGGCCACGGATTAAACGCGCGCACGCGATTGTGGACCTGTCTGGCAGGCATCGTCCAGTCGATAAAACCATGCTCCTTTTTCAGGATCGGCGCAAAAGTCGCCTGCGAATCGTCCTGAGGCTTGGGATGCAGCGTGCCGCGTAGGATTCCCTCGACGGTTTCGACGACCAATCCACTGCCCATTTCCGCGAGTCGATCATATACCGGCGGCACGCTTTCCTCCGGCCCGATGTTGGTTTCTGCGCACAAAAAGACCGGCCCTGTATCAAGGCCCTCATCCAGCTTCATCGTGCACACGCCTGTCTTCGTCTCCCCATTCGCAATCGCCCAATGCACAGGCGCAGCGCCCCGGTATTTTGGAAGCAGCGAGCCGTGCAGATTGATGCAGCCATAGTGGGGCAGCCCGAGCAACCACGAGGGAAGAATTTTGCCATAGGCGACAACGATAATCATCTGCGGAGCCAGGGCCTCGAACCGCGCGTGAGCTTCATCGTCTTTTAGCGATTTCGGCTGATAGATGTCCAGGTGGAGATCCAAAGCTTTTTGTTTGACCGGAGATGGTGTGAGCGTTTGCCCGCGGCCGCTGGGTTTATCCGGCTGGGTGATCACTCCGGCGATCTTGTAGCCTTTCTCAAAGAGTTGTTCCAGCGTCGGAACCGCGAATGTGGCGGTTCCCATGAAAACCATGGGGATTTCGGATTTCGGATTTCGGATTTCGGATTGGTTTGAGTCTAAACTCATCCACTAAATCCGAAATCGAGGGTCATTCCCATTTGCCCTGGCGCACCAATTTTTTGATTCGGCGCTTGATCATGTCGCGTTTGACAAAGCTGAGGTGATCCAGAAAGAAGACGCCGTTGAGATGATCCAGTTCATGACAGAAAGCGCGAGCGACCAAGTCCGATCCCTCGAGGATGATGTCTTTCCCGTTGAGATCAATCCCGCGAAGGACGACTTTCTTGGGACGGGTGACGTTCGCCGAAAATCCCGGGATACTAAGGCAGCCTTCCTCTTCATACTGTTCGCCATCCGTCGCCACGATCTCAGGATTGAGAATGGTAAGAAGACGATCTCTGTCTTCACCGCCGCTCGCATCCGTCACCATAATGCGTTTGGGGACACCGACTTGCGGCGCCGCCAAACCCACACCCGGCGCCTTGTACATCGTTTCAATCATGTCCTGAACAAGCTGAACCTCAGTCCCGGTGATATTGATGACGGGCTCGGAAGGCTTCTCCAAAACCTCGGTTCCCCAAAGAACAATCGGTCGAATCATATTCGAATTCTAACGCAGCCGCAGGGCTGGTATGTGAGGAACCACAAAGACACCAAGGGCACAAAGGCGGGCCGCAAATAAACCTTTGTTCATGCGGCCCGCCTTTGTGCCCTTGGTGTCTTTGTGGTTCCTCATATACTTCAACCCTCGGGATAGTCGCGTAGTTGTTTCAAGTATGCGTCGTAATTTCTTTGGGTTTCGCTCATCGAATCCCCACCGAACTTCTCCAAAAGCGCGTTTGCTAAAACATAAGCGACCATCGATTCGCCGATGACTCCTGCTGCAGGGACGGTACATGTGTCGGAGCGTTCATGTTGGGCTAGAAAGGGTTCTTTGGAAATCATGTCGACGGAGCGGAGCGCTTTTTTCAGCGTGGGAATCGGTTTGAGATATCCCACGACGCGAATCTCCTCGCCGTTCGAGATACCGCCTTCGACTCCGCCGGCCCGATTCGTCAGCCGGTAAAAGCGGCGCTGCGGGGCGTCGTATGCAATTTCGTCGTGCGCGGCCGAACCGCGGTGGTAGGCTACTCGCACGCCCTGCCCCAATTCGACCGCTTTCACGGCATTGACGGACATGACGGCCTGGGCCAATCGCCCGTCCAACCGGCTGTCCCAGGCCGTATGGGATCCCAGCCCTGTTGGAACACCGCGGGCAACAACTTCGAAAGTGCCGCCGATGGTGTCGCCGTCCTTCTGCGCTTTGTCGATCTCTCGAACCATTGCCTGAGCAACATCAGGAAGCACGCAGCGGACCACCTCGTCGTCTCGAATAGCTTCAAGCTGTGGCCAGGAAACGACGAAATCTTCCGGCACCCGGCTGTTGCCAATGGCGGTGGTGTGGCTGAGAACCTCAATCCCAAAGCCGCGCAGAAAGACTTTTGCCAGAGCGCCGGCGCCGACCCGGGCCGCCGTTTCCCGGGCGCTGGAGCGCTCCAGGATGTTGCGGGCATCGATATGATTGAATTTGAGCGATCCTGCTAGATCCGTGTGTCCGGGGCGTGGGCGCGTCACGCGGCGCTTTTCGCCCGACTCGCCGGCCACTTCACGCACAGACATGATTTGTTCCCAATTGGTCCAATCGCGATTCTCAATCATCATCGCAATCGGACTGCCCAGGGTTTTTCCGTGCCGGACTCCTGACAGGAATCGAACCTGATCTCGCTCAATTTTCATCCGGCCGCCGCGGCCGTAACCGCCCTGGCGCCGTTTGAGTTCATGATCGATGAATTCGAAATCCATGGTCAGATGGGCCGGGATACCTTCTACAAGAGCAATCAGGGCCTGGCCGTGCGATTCGCCGGCCGTTCGGAAGCTCAGCATGGGTGGAAGTATAACTTGCCTGCAACTGCTTGACCCTAAAAGAATCTTTCCGATAGGATGAGGGATGCCCCTTTCGCCGAAAGAAACTGTCAAGGAGGTTCAAGAGTTCTCCTACCTGGTGGCGAAAGCGTTCGTGGCGGCTTTTCGGCGTCCGTACTACGTTCGAGACATACTGACCCAAATGGACCTGATCGGCGTCGGATCGCTGAGCGTGATCGTGCTGACTGGCTTCTTCACGGGCGCCGTGCTGACACTGCAGACATCCAAGACGCTGTCCACTTTTGGCGCGGTTGGATTTACGGGACAGTTGGTTGCCGTTTCCCTGGTTCGCGAATTAGGTCCGGTGCTTGCTTCTCTGATGGTGGCAGGGCGAGTGGGTTCCGGTATCGCCTCGGAACTTGCGTCGATGCTGGTCACCGAACAAATCAACGCGATGCGAGCGCTGGGTACGGACCCGATCAAAAAGTTGGTGGTTCCTCGAATCCTGGCAACGGTAGCGATGCTGCCGGTTCTAACTATTGTCGCCGATAGTGTGGGGATCGTCGGTGGCCTGGCCATCGCCGTTTTCATGCTGCGCATCAGCTCAAATTTGTACCTGAGCCGCGCCTGGGAAGGTCTGTCGTACATGGATCTATTCGGTGGGCTGCTCAAGCCGCTGGTGTTTGGCGCTATTGTTTCGGTCGTGGGGTGCCGCTGCGGTTTGCGCACGTACGGCGGCACACAGGGGGTCGGCCGCTCGACGACACAGGCGGTTGTCGCGTCATCCATTCTGATCCTCATTTCCAATCTCATCCTGACCCGAATCATTCTGGTGTATACACGGTGACGAGCTTGGAACCTGTTCTTGAACTAAAAGATGTTGTTAAATTCTATGGCGGCAGCGCGCCTGTACTTAACGGCGTTTCGTTCCAGACATTCCGGGGGGCAACCAAGATCATCATCGGCGCAAGCGGTTCGGGCAAATCGACAATCCTCCGATTGATCATGGGTCTGGACAAGCCGGATGAAGGCAAAATCTTCATTGAAGGCGAGGACATCACCAAATACAACGAGCAGGAGTTGGTTCGCGTTCGCCAAAAAATCGGCATGGTGTTTCAGGAATCCGCGCTTTTCGACTCCTTGACCGTGCGTGAGAACGTCGCCTACCGCCTGTACGAATTAGGTGAAGATGAACGCAAAATCGAAGCCAGAGTCCGCCAGAGCCTGGGTTTTGTTGGACTCGAAGACGCCATCGACAAGCTTCCTTCGGAACTCTCGGGAGGAATGAAGCGCCGCGTTGCGATCGCCCGGGCTCTGATCGGTGAGCCCGAAATCATGCTGTATGATGAACCCACGGCTGGACTGGATCCGATAACATCGCGGAGGATCAATGAGCTCATCATCGCGCTACGCGACATTCACGCAGTAACCGGCATTTTCGTGACGCATCGCATGCGGGACGCGTTCACACTGGCGACGGAGTACGCGACGAATGGCGGCAATCAGGTCAAGTTTCATCACGAGAGCAATTTCGTCTGCATCGCCAATACGCGTTTTCTCATGCTCCGTGATGGAAAAATCATTTTTGAAGGGCCCGACGAGGTACTGCGTCGGTCTGAAGATGAATACATCAAACGCTTTCTCGCATGAAAAGACGCGCTGTAGCGGCGGTCTGTGACCGCCGGCAATACAGCAACTTGCGACATCGCCGGCGGTCATAGACCGCCGCTACAGTGAGGAGGAAATATGGCGCAACGTCGATCGCTAGCCTGGACTGAATTGCGGGTCGGCATCCTTGTAATCGTCAGCTTCGTGTTGCTGGCGGTCGCAATTTTCTACATCGGAGGCGAATCCGGAATCTTCACGAAGAAGTACAACTTGGTGATCTATTTCGAGAATGCCAACGGCCTTCGAAGTGGAGCGGAGGTCTGGCTCGAAGGGGTCACCATCGGAAATGTAAGCAGCGTGCGGATTTCGAGGCAGACGGATCCCGCCAAGGCGGTTGAAGCGGAGCTGCGCCTGGACGAACGCTACAAAAACATTATTCGATCGGACTCCAAAGTAACTATTGGAACCATCGGTCTTCTTGGCGATAAAAATGTGGATATCACCCGGGGCACCGAAGCCGGTACGGTCGTCGAGGAAGGCGGTTCGCTACAAGGTACCGAAGAAGGCGATATCCGAAAAATCGTCCAGGGGACCAATGATTTTGTCGCCAACCTCCAGGTCTTGGGCGATCAAGTCAAACGTATAGCCGAACGTGTGGACCGCGGCGAGGGAACACTGGGGAAATTCCTGACCGACACTTCCATTTTCGATAATGCGAACCTCGCCACGAAGGAGATGAACGCGCTCGTGCACGATGCACGAACCGGTAATGGAACGGTCGGCAGGCTGATCTCGGATGACGAGATGTACCGGAAAATAAATACGATGGTCGACAATGTGGGCGCTCTTGTGACCCAGATACAAAGCGGCCACGGCACCATGGGTAGGTTCGTGAACGATCCGTCGGTTTACAACAGGGTCGATTCTGCGCTGGGCAAGTTTCAGACGATCGGCGACCGGATCGAGCGCGGCGAAGGCACGCTCGGCAAACTTTCAAGAGACGACGCAGTCTACAATGATTTCCGCGAAACGATCGCCCGGTTCTCCGCGCTCGTCACTTCCATCGAAAACGGAGAAGGCACGGCCGGAAAGTTTATCCGGGACCCCACCCTCTATAACACGCTGAATCAGACTTCATCCGAGGCTCTCAAATTGATGTACGATTTCAGACAGAATCCGAAGAAATATCTGACGATCAATTTTAAGCTGTTTTAGCAGCGAATGACGCAAACTGCGGGTAGTGGGTGAGTTTGAACTGTAGCGGCGGTCCATTTAGCGTCGGGCCCACCGGCCGGCTACCGGCGGAATTCTATTGATGGCCGGCCGGTCCCCCCACGCTCTATGACCGCCGGCGATTGCCTAAACTGCTGAACTGTCGGCGCTCACAGAGCGCCGCTACAGTTGGAAATTCTTATTTTTTGCAAAAGTCCATGAGTTCAGACATTAGAAAAAGATTGGATGACGAGATTCAGGCCCTCGAAAAAGAGCTGCGGGAAGAGTTGCCCAAAGCTCTCAAAACCGCGGCCGCCATGGGGGATCTTAGTGAAAACGCCGATTACCAGGCGGCACGCGAACGCCAGGATTTCGTGCGGGTCCGCCTGGGGCAACTCCGGCAGCGGTTGGCGGATCTGTCGCTGATCAATTTTGACAAAATCCCGCGCGACCGGATCTCTCTTGGGTCGAGGGTCGTCCTGTTGGACGTCGACAAGAACGAGGAAATTACTTACAGACTAGTGACGACCGAGGATGCCAACGTCACCGAGGGTCTTATCTCAACGACTTCTCCCATTGGCCGCAGTCTGTTGAACAAACGTGAAGGCGATACGGTTGAAGTGAAGATCCCTTCGGGAACGCGGACGTTCGAAATCCTGAGCTTCACGACAATGTACGATACCCAATAACCTCGATGCTAAAGTCCATCAGCGGTCGAATTGGAGCCGGTGGAAAGTGGGTACTGGATTCCCTTGTCGTGTGGCTGTCGAATCTCCGCATTAACCCGAACGTCCTCACGCTCATCGGGCTGTTGATCAACATCTTTGCGATGATCTTGTTCGCCAAAGGAATATTTCTGTGGGCGGGACTCGTCATTCTGTTCGCCGGAATCTTTGACATCGTCGACGGCGAAGTTGCCCGGCGTACGGAACGCGTGACGAAATTCGGGGCGTTCTTTGATTCGGTCATTGATCGCTACTCCGATCTTCTGCTGCTTCTCGGCCTGATCATCTGGTATGCGAAGATCAATCGCATATTCTACGTCGGTCTTACCGGTCTGGTTCTGATCGGCTCGGTCTTGACCAGCTACACGCGAGCGCGCGCGGAGTCCCTGATTCCCGCATGCAAGGTAGGTTTTATGGAGAGGCCTGAACGCGTCGTTTTGTTGATCATCGGATCACTGTTCAACAGAATGCCGGCCGTCTTGTGGGTTATGGCTATCCTCTCCAACTGGACCGTCTCTCAGCGGATCTGGTATACGTGGCGGGAAGCGTCAGCTAGGGAGCGGCGCGTCACATCTTGATCGTCTGCACATCCTTTGGCAGCTTCAGATCAAAAACAGAATCCGGAATGCGCTGGTTCATCTTGATATTCGTGAATTTCAGAACCATATAATCGCCACCGGCTTCCGTTGTCCGGATCTGAACGGGAATCCAACGCTGCTGATCCATCCAGAGACGGATCGAAGCAAACAGTGCCGAAGCCTTCGGGTCCCTGGGTTTGAGTTCGAGAATGCTCGTTTTTTGACCGTCGATCACCTCTTCGCCCAGGATCGCACTGTTGTACGCCCGTTTGATATCTTCCTTCGACTGGCCAAAGCCGATCAGCATGAATTCGACTTTGTCCCGATTCTTTCCGAGAAAATACTCCTGGACTTGTTTCAGCTTCGGGAAATACAGAAACGCTTTTCCCATGTCGATGAGCATCCGCTGCTGCTCGGGCCTGTTGATCTGAAGCATGATTCGTGGATCTTTCCCGCGGCGGGTGAAGTAAACATTTCCACTGTCGACGGACTTGTCGTTGACAATCACGGTCACTTTGGTCCGTTCGATAGCTGCTTGCATGGACCGGAAGACCTTGCCGACCTCATCCATTTTCGCGAGAACCTGGTCGAGGGTGTACGTGCCCTGTGCGGGTGAAACAGATGGCATTAAACACAAAGACACAAAGGCACAAAGACACAAAGAAAGGCCGCTTAAATAACTTTCAAAGCGGCCTTTCTTTGTGTCTTTGTGCCTTTGTGTCTTTGTGTTTAATGCCATCTGTTTCTCTACCTTTGATCAATCCAAATGGAATAAGCGACGAGCGCGCCGGTCCCGTCGTAAACCGGTTCGGTATGAGATACCGTGACTGGAGCGCCGAGCCACGCCTTCAGACGGTCAACGGCGACTTGTTCGGTCGCTTTCGGAGTGCTGAGCACGCTCGGTTCTACTTTGACGGTGAAGACCGTGTGTCCGTCATCGCTCGTAGCGCGGATAATCGGACCGGCCGGAGAGGGCTCGGAATCCGGCCGGTCGTGGAATACGGAAGGCGGCGTCAAGAATATGAAGGCAAGGATTGCCGCACAAATGACATCGTACTGCTTGGACCCCCGTTCAAAGGACCAGAGTAGGAATCGCTTCATACACTGCGCGCAGGTTCTGCCAATTCGCTTTCAGTGTCCCGGGGAATCGGATCGTTGTCGCTGACGATCACTCCGTCGCGCATTTCGATGAGTCTATCCGTATAGGCTGCCAATTCAGGATTATGAGTGACCAGGATGATCGTCTGCTTGAACCTTCGATTCAGCTCCCGGAACATGTTCAGAACGATTTCCGAATTTTTCGAATCCAAGCTGCCAGTCGGCTCGTCGGCCAGCAGTATCGCCGGGCGATTGGCGACCGCGCGCGCGACTGCCACTCTCTGCTGTTCACCGCCGGAAAGTTCGGAGGGCTTGCGCCCCATCTTTTCTTCGATCATCAATAGCTGCAGGATCTGGCGCAAATGCTCGTTGTTGTTGAAACCCGCAGCCTGACCGTGAAGGTGCTGCGCCACTTCAATGTTGGCGCGCGCGGTTAGAGTTGGCAAAAGATTGAATTTCTGAAAGACGAATCCGATCCTCTTGCGGCGAATCGCGGTGAGTTGGCTGTCATTCATCCCGGTGATATCCTCGCCGTCGATCATGACCTTTCCCGACGTCGGCCTGGCCATAGCGCCAAGAATATGCATGAGCGTCGATTTTCCGCATCCGGACGGCCCCATAACGGCGACCAGTTCGCCCTCACGAATCCGGAGGTTCACCCCTTGAAGAGCTTCGACATCGATTTTGCCGACCTTGTAAATCTTTCGTAGATCAATCGTTTCCAACAGAATATTCATTTAAAAAATCCGGAAAAAGAAGTTTGCCACAAATATTATTCATACGCGAGGGCTTCGACAGGATCCTGCGTTGCTGCTTTAAGGGAGGGATACAGAGATCCAATGATTCCGCTGAGCAATGCGAAGGCCGATGCCCTGGCGATCCAACCGTCAGTAATCAGGACTGTCAGAGTTGGGAACACCACAGTCACCAGCCTCCCAATCAGGAAGCTTGCGCCGATTCCAATCACAACTCCGATGAGGCACACGACCGCCGACTCTTGGAAAATGAGTCGCACAATGAACTGTTTGGAGGCGCCCAAAGAGCGGAGAATGCCGATCTCGCGAGTCCGTTCCGTGATGGTGGTGTACATCGAAAGAAAAATCACCAGCACACCGATACAAACAGCAACGAAAACGACCGTCTCAATGAAAGCATCCAACGCCGGCATGCTGTTCGACATCATCAGCTTTGCATACTCTTTCAGCGGAATCGCGCCATATGTGGGGAAAACCTTTTTCATCTGCTCGATAACGGCGTTGACCTGACTCGGATCCTTCAGCTTCACGTAAAACAGCGAAACCCGATTCACCGCACCCGTCATGCCCTCCGCTGTCTTCAGCGGTATGAACAGCCGTGCGCCTTTTCCGTGTTCCACAATGCCGGCGATCTTGAACGTGTGGTTCAGGAGCTTCACTGGATCGCCAACATCGACGTTTCTGGCATGCGCATAAATGTCGTCCACGATGACTTCATCCGGCGCCGAGAACGGCCGGCCCTTGTGCCAAATGAAGCCGCCACTAACCTCGTTGAACTTGTCAATATCGATACCGTAAATGACCTCGAGACCGCTTGAGGCATTGACTTGGGTCTGAACCGGCGCCACAGCCTGAACGCCCTCGATTTCGAGCATCTTGCCGCTCAACGCGATGGGCATGGTCGAGTTACTCAACGCCAGTAACAAAGAGGAGTTCGGCGGCTGGAACAAGATGTCGGCGCCCACACCCTCGGTGCGTTTGGCGGTCTCGTTGGAAATCCCGGCGGTCAGCCCCACGACAACGAGAATCAATATCACCTCGAGGGCAACCGCCAGAATGCTAACCGTGGTTCGTACGGGCCGCGCCGCAAGGCCGGCCACGATGATTTTCTTATACATGAAAAAAAACATTTTCCTTTCCGCCGGAACGCGGGCTAAAGCCCGCGACTACGAGGTTAGCAAACAACGTCTGGGCATGGCTCGTAGTCGCGGGCTTCAGCCCGCGTTCCGGCGGTCATGAGAGCGTCCTTACAGCTAAAAGTGCCTGCTTCCTGCGCCGTCATCGGCGTCAAGCTGGACCAACTCGGAGCCGGCTGGGCGTTCTAAATTGAAGGACTCGACAGCGAGTTGCTCGTTGACCGTCGTCTTTTGGAAAGTCATCTTCAGCGAATAGTCCTCCATAGGCCGCTGAATCAGAATGATTTGTGGAAATGGGATGTCTCCTTGACTCGCATACTCGGAATATTCGACGTCGGTCTCGACCTTTCCGTCGCTCCCGAACATCTGCTTTCGCGCGACCTGAAGATTACTTCGATCAATCCAGAGTTTTTCAGCCAGTTCCGCGTCCCGCGAGGCAATATTGATGAAACTAAAGACATAGAAGCGGCGGCGGCCCTCCGTGGTCTCTTCCAGAGCGGACCTCACCTGGGGATTGCTCAAATAGCCGCCGATATCGACGAATAATGCGCTCACAATGTGCTGCGGCCGCAGGTTCAGCAGAGGATTTTTATCGTTGGTGGGGGCGCGTGTATCGGCAATGATGAACTTGTTCTTGACCGGAATCGAAACCCGGTATTGCCGGCCATCGGAAACCATGTCGAAGACTGTAGCCAAGGCGAGAGGCGCTTGCACCTTCAGGCGAATCTGGCGGGGCCGTTCCACGACGAGGTATCCTTTGGTCTGGCGGTACTCGGTCAGAACGCCAGTCTTCATGCCGCCGCCCGAGACATCCAAGACCAAAGTGGCCTGAAGCGTTTGAATCTGATCGCTCTTTTTTTCGAGCATCTGAAGCAAATCCGCCCGGCTGGCCGTCTGAGCGGGTAAGAGACGCTCGGCTTCCGGAACGACGTGTTTTCTTGAAATGCAGCCTGGAAGGGCGAGCAGCAACGCGAAAATGATCTTAAATTTCAAACTTGGGCCTCTTTTTTCAGACTACAATACTGCGCATTCTGCGGCGCGCGAAAACGAAAACAACCTCGCACGCGACAATCACGACCGCCATAACGAAACCAATTCTGCCATAATTATCATGGACGAATTGAATTGCAGACGGTCCATACAGGACGGCAAGAATACCCTCCGAAAAATATCGAATGCCCCGGCCGACGATAACCGCCCCAAGAAATTTCGTCCACGAAATGCCGAACGTTCCCGCGGATAATACAAAGATCTTGAAGGGCGTGGGTGGTGGCAGCAACGAGGGAATAATAACCGCCAGAACTCCATAACGCCGGTACCAGTTATGAATCTTCGCCAGTCTCTCATCTTTAAACCGGCGCCGCAGGAAGGCTTCGCCTCCCTTTCGCCCCACCGCGTAAAGAAGCGCGCAACCGGCAACGGAACCCAACGTCGTCAGTACCGCATACTTCAACATACCCTCGGGGTGGCTGATGGAAAACGTCATCAGCAGCACGTCGTTCACTTCGGGCAATGACAAAAACGAGGAATCGCATATAGCCAATACCATAAGGCCCGTCCCGCCATAAGGCAGAAGCAGGTCTCTAAGCCAAACGGATACTGTTTCAAAAACCGTCATTAAACTTTGGGTTTCGGAGGGAAATCTCCAACAGCCTAAGCTTGAGGCTCCACCGATCAGGGGGAAGATCCGACGGCGAGACCGGAACACCTAGTCTAGCATGTTGCCCCCTCAGAGGCAGACGGGAAAATTGTCCTCAGCGGAACTCAACGGCCGCCATACAATACCCTAGCAAGTGAGGCACCGATGAAGTCGATTGCTTACGTGCTTTGGATAGCGGCGGCCCTTTTCAGCCAGCAACAGTTTCCACGAGACCCTGCAAAAGAAATGCAGAAAAGAGCTGAAAAGCAATCCAGCGAGAAGAACTATATGGAACTGAGAGAAGCCGCCTTGGAGTTGGCCGAGCTGAGCAAACAACTGAACGCAGACATTGACGAGGGTGGGCAGCACGTCATATCAGCCCGCATCTTCGACCGGCTCGACAGGATTGAGAAACTGGCAAAACGGATTCGAGAGAAGGCCAAGGGCAACTCTATACTGGTTCCAAAAGATCCGTAGGACACAAAGACACAAAGGCACCAAGACACAAAGAAAGGCCGCAATAAAAACTTCTTAGACGCAGCCTTTCTTTGTGTCTTTGTGCCTTTGTGTCTTTGTGTCCCCTTTTACCACCCGTTACCAGATTGGTCTGGACATTGCGGACAATTTTGATTATAAGGACTCCTTCCTGATCCGACGCAGTGTCAGGCGGCGAGACAACGAAGTCTTCGATCTAAATTTCTTAAGGTCGAGGGCTTTTTTTGTTTTGGCGTCATCTAGTATTCATTCGATTTCGGATTTGGAAGGTGGCAGAATGTGGGAGCTTTTGTTCCCGATTTTTCTGCCTTCGGACTCAATAACAAAAAAAATCCGGTTTCCGCAAGAAAGGGAGGTTCCAGTCATGACACCGAAAGAGGTTGTCGAATTTGCCCGCCAGAAAGGAGCGAAGATCATTGACTTTCGCTTCATCGATCTACCGGGCCTATGGCAGCACTTTTCGATTACGTTGAACGAATTGAAGGAAGATATTTTTGAAGAAGGCGTGGGCTTCGACGGTTCCAGTATCCGAGGCTTTCAGAAGATTCAGGAGAGCGACATGCTCCTGATACCCGACCCCAACGCCTGTTTCATGGATCCGTTCACGGAAGTGCCAACGCTCGATATCATATGCAACGTAAGAGATCCGGTCACTGGTGAAGCCTACTCGCGCGATCCGCGCTACGTCGCTCAAAAAGCCGAAAAGTATCTCCAATCGACCGGTATCGCGGACACGGCCTACTTCGGTCCCGAGCCGGAGTTTTTCATCTTCGACGACATTCGCTACGACCAGAGCGTCAACTACGGCTTTTACTACATCGATTCGAAAGAAGGCGCCTGGAACTCCGGAAAAGAAGAACACCCGAACCTTGGTTACAAACCCCGGTACAAAGAAGGATACTTTCCCGTACCACCAACAGATCAGTTGCAGGATATCCGGTCCGAAATCGTGCTCACGCTGGAGAGCATCGGCGTCCAGATTGAAGTGCACCATCATGAAGTCGCGACCGCCGGTCAAAATGAAATCGATATGCGGTTCGATACACTGACCCGCATGGCCGATAAGCTCCAGATGTACAAATATGTCGCGAAGAACGTCTCACGCCGTCGAGGCAAAACCGCAACGTTCATGCCAAAACCCCTGTTCCAGGACAACGGTTCCGGCATGCACGTCCACCAGAGTCTATGGAAGAACGAGAAGAATCAGTTCTTCGAGCCTGGGAACTATGCCGATATCAGCAAGACTTGCGTCCATTACATTGGCGGCCTGCTGAAACATGCGCCATCCATATTGGCATTCGCCGCTCCGACGACGAATTCCTACCGCCGCCTGGTCCCCGGCTACGAAGCGCCCATCAACCTCATTTACTCGCAACGCAATCGCAGTGCGTGCGTGCGAATTCCGGTGTACTCCAAGCACGAAAAGGCCAAGCGCATCGAGTTCCGTTGCCCCGACAACTCCAGTAACGGATACCTTGCGTTTGCGGCGATGCTGATGGCGGGTCTCGACGGAATTCAGAACAAGACCATGCCCCCCGACCCCGTCGACAAGGACCTCTACGATCTGGAGCCTGCGGAGAAGAAAGAAATCAAATCGACGCCGGGCAGCCTTGAAGAAGTGCTGGATGCGCTGGAAAAAGACTACGCTTACCTGATGAAGGGTGACGTATTCACGAAAGATCTCATCGAAAACTGGCTCGAGTACAAGCGGCTCAAGGAAGTGGACGCGATCCGGCTACGGCCGCATCCTTACGAGTTTGTCCTGTACTTCGACATATAGGGAGGCTCATGAAACTGGTCAAAGCGATCATCCGCCCAAACAAGCTGGAAGAAGTGAAGGACGCGTTGACGCGGCTCAGTATCTCCGGAATGACCGTGACTGAAGTTCGAGGTCACGGCCGGCAGAAGGGGCACAAGGCCATCTATCGCGGGACTGAATATAGCGTCACACTCTTGCCGAAGATCATGATCGAACTGGTTATCTCAGACGAGATGTTGGATGACACGATCAAAACGATCATTCAGACCGCACGGACCGGTGAAATCGGCGATGGTCGCGTGTTCGTTCTGCCTATGGAGCAGGGCTACAACATCCGGACCGGCGAGCGTGACGTGGTTTGAAACTGTAGCAGGGGTTATAAACACAAAGACACAAAGGCACAAAGCCACAAAGAAAGGCCGCTTTCAAAGTCTATTTGAGCGGCCTTTCTTTGTGGCTTTGTGCCTTTGTGTCTTTGTGTTTATAACCCCTGCTCAAACCTCCTCCTCACGCTATCCGTCACGTGCTTGTACTGTCCCGTGAAGTCCTTCACGTGGAGCATCAACCCAAGGACCTGCCGGTCTTTTTCTTCAATGCGCGTGCTGGCAAGAGGCGACCATAACCGCAGCATCGACTCGACGTCGCGCAAGAATTCATACTCCTCCAGTAAATTGAGTCCGACCCCCTTCATCGCCACGACCGTGCTAGGAACCCGGACCTTTTCCTGAATCTGCCGATACTCGACGAGGAACTCGATGTCGACGATTCCGCCACGACCAACTTTGAGGTCCCAAATGCTCTCGGTTTCGCGGCCGATCTCATTCTCCATCCTGAATCGAATGGCGTTCATCTCTTCGATTTGTTCTTTTCCGAACGGCCGACCGTAAACAAACGATTCGATGATCTGCTGGATTGTCCGGCCCAACGCCGGATCGCCTGCCACAAATCGTGCTTTCGTCAGGGCCATGCGTTCCCACGTCTCGCCCCGATCTCGCACGTAGTCACGATAGCGTTCCGGGCTCCATACCAGAGGACCTTTCTTTCCCTCCGGCCGCAACCGCATATCCACTTTGAACTGCGGCCCCAATTGCCGCACCAGGGTTTCAACCGTCTCCAGCGCCGAACTGTAATCGCCGCTGTAAAACCCAATCACATCGAGGTCCGAACGGAAATTCAATTCGCGCTCGCCAAGTTTTCCGGCCGCAAAGATCGCCACATTGGAGTCCGCAGGCAAAACTTTCCGGATCTCGCGTTCTGCAAATCGTGTGAGGATCCTGTTTGCGCGGCGACGCAGAATGATGCCGAAGAAGTACTGTGCTCCGGAATAGAACTCCTGAAGCTTCCGGTCCTCGGTTGCGAACGGACTGCGCTGGGGGCGGCCGAGTCTCGAGTCATCCATGAGGAAATCGATGACCTCCGGCGATTCAAACAGGATTTCCGAAAGGTAATCCGAAAACGACAGAAGCCTGCAAATGCGCAGCAGGGATTTTGGATTTTCCAGAAGAGAAGTGAAAAATGCTTCGCGTGCCCCCATCCCTGCAACGATCCTTTCAAAACCGTTGAGCACAGCGTCCGGGCGAATCAGCCCGCCTGTAATTTCGATAAGCGGCGTGAGCACATTGGAGAGCAAATTCTTCATTCGCGACGGCGAATGGCCAAATGCTGGCGCGTCGCGAAGTAGCTCGAGGTTGTGGGCGGACTGAGTGGGATCGCTAAAACCCAGAGAGGCCAGCCACGCCCGGGCCTCTTTTTGATCCATATTTTGATTCACAAAATGGTGCACTGCCCCGGCAATTCCGGACCTTCCCGGAGAAGACATTTTCTCGGCAAATAATTCCTGAAAGATTCGATGCACGGCGTCGCGATGCTCAGCCAAAGCCGATTGAAAGCCCGCCAGCGGCATGCACATTCGGCGGGCACACTTTTCGAGTTCTCCCGGATCAGCGGGTATCTCATGCGTCTGCAGTTGGTGAATAATCTGGAGCTTGTGCTCGAGGTTTCGAAGAAACACGTAAGCATCGCGTAAGCGGCGCCCCACCTCAGGATCGATGATATCGGCCTCCTCGAGCCGGTCAAGAGCGTCCAAGGTATTCGGCGTCCGGATGCCCGGCAGTTCACCACCATAGAGAACCTGCAATGCCTGGACAAAAAATTCGATTTCCCGAATTCCGCCACGTCCCAACTTCACGTGGCGATCCAGACCGATCGATCTTTCAAGCTGTTGATCGATGCGGCGCTTGATATCGCGCACCTCGTCAATGGCGACGAAATCAAGATACTTGCGATAGACAAACGGCTGGAGCAGATTCATGAAACGATCGCCCGTGTCGCGGTCGCCTGCCACGACGCGGGCTTTTGTCAGTGCGAGGCGTTCGAACGTCTCGCCCCACGAATCGTAATACGCTTGGAGCACACGGATCGGCGAAGCTATCGTCCCGCGGCTGCCCTCGGGACGAAGCCGAAGGTCCACACGATAAAAGGATCCTTCACTCGTCGGCTCGGTCAGGATTTGTGTGATGCGGCGTGCAAGCTTTGTTGCGCGATCGGTGAGAGTCTCATCGGAAAAGATGTAGATGAGATCGATATCGGAACTGAAGTTCAGCTCTTCGCCGCCGAGTTTACCCACACCGGCGACCGCAAAACCGGCGTCGGCTGCGCCGTACCGCTCGTCCAACTCCCGGCAGGCGAGTTCAAGGGCCATTTGAATGACGGCCTCGGCGAGCCATGAGAGCTCTTTCGTAATGTCACTCATCTGGAAGCAGCCGGAGAGGTCTCGCGCGCCAATGCGCAGAATTTCGCGTCGCTGGAAGCGGTGCAGCTCGAGGATGCCGCCCGGCATCGCACAACGAGCGGCTTGCAGAAATTCCATCCGCGTCTTTGTACGGCCTGACCCGAGCTCCGCGGTTAGCCAGTCCAGATGCTCCGGATTGCGGATAAGAACTTCGGCGAGAAAAGGTGAACCGCCGAGGATAGTGGCTAGCGCCGCTCGTCCCGGTTGATCCCCGGGAATCCGGCCGCCTGCCTCGCTGAACCGCTGGTAATTCGCGCGCGCGGCATCCGGATCGGCGGAGGCCGCAAGGTGGTCGTCGAGAGTCATAAGGCAGCGAAAGCTCCCGTCCTAACCCTTAAGAGAACTAAGATTGGCCATTTTCCCGGAACGCGGGCTTTAGCCGCGTTCCGGCGGTCATAGACCCCCCTCCCTTCATGACCCGCCATTACTGAGCTCGGCCGTAAGGCCGCGTTTCAGTTCCTCCTGCAGCTCAGGCGACAGCTTCCGCCCCTCGCGCGTGAGGTAGAAGACGTCGATCGCGCGATGGCCTTCTGTCGTGATCAGGGCCACCTCGATGTTGCAACCGTGCGAGGAAATCACCGAAGCAGTCCGGTATAAGAGGCCGAATGCGTCCTGAGCCACAATTTCCATGATCGTGCAGCGCTCCGAGAAGACGTCGTCGAAGTGAATTGTGTTTGGAACAACCAGGCCTTTCTTTTGCCGAAAGACGACGCTCGAAAACTTGCGCTGAAGGAGAGCATCCAACCGCACAGTATCACCGATGACGTCGGTCAGGAGTTTGGCCACGTGCTCCACTTCAGACGGATTCTTTTCGAAATACCGATCCGGGTCTTCAAAAGCGATCAAATCGAAAATCGTTCCATGCCGATTGGAAAACGCCTGGCCGCGAACGATATTCATCCCGAAATACGAAAGAACACCCGTAATTTTTGAGAATAAGAACGGACGATCCGCCGTCATAACGAGCAATTCGTATACGGCGCCGCTCTTGGCAAAATGCATGACCATCGGGCGCGTTGAAAGCTTGCGCGAGAGCAAGAAATGTTCGGCGATCTGTTTCTTCGGTGTGTTCTTTAAGTACTGTCTCGGAAACCCATCCAGGAAGTTGCGGATATCCTGCGGTTGCGTTCGCGAGGGCAGCAATCGGGCAATTTCTGCAATATCGTCCTCGAGCGCCGGCTGTTGCGTGTATCGATCGTCGGCGAGGCCCAGCGTCAGGTGGTTGTATGTTTCGACATACAACTGCCACAGGAGATCTTCTTTCCAGGGTGTGAGGACTTCGTTATTAACGGCCTTCACATCAGCGTAGGTCAGCAGACACAGCATCCGGAGGTTCTCGATGTTTCCCACTAGATCGGCGAACTGCTTGATGACTTCTTCATCGCTGAAGTCCCGCCGCAAGATGATCTTCGACATCTCCAGGTGATTCTTGATAGCGAAAACCACCTTTTGCGCCTGTTCCTCTGGCAATTCCAGTTTCTGAAGAATGACTTTCACGCCCTCCGTGCTTGGATGTACGTGATTGCCTTCGTCATGCCGGTGCGATTTCCCGATGTCATGAAACAGGAGCGAAAGCAACAGCAATTCCGGAGATTCCAATTCATTCAGCAGGACTGCGAAACGATGCGAGGAAGGCAACTCTTCGATATTGCGAATAGCTATCAGCGAATGCTCATCAACTGTGTACTTGTGGAAGAAATCACGAATGACGCGGCAACGGATTTCCTCAAAATCCGGAAAAATCTTTCCCAACAGACCGACCTCATGCATCGCGAGCAGCGTGTTGTAGATACCTGCCCGATCTTTCATCATTTCCAAAATGGCACGGCCCGCGCGGGGGTTATTGCTGAGGACGCCATCGACAGCCAGGAGCCGCCGCCGGATGGCCGACAGCGTTGCCGGGTCCAGCCGCGCCTTCTCTCGATGCGCCTCGGCAAAGGCGGCGATCGTCTCAAACGGATCGGCAAAATCGGAGGTGAAGCTGATGCTGTTGGGCCTGCCGGCGATCGCTTCCTCCCAATAGCTCGCCTTGCGTGCGATTTCGCCGGCCTTCAGAAAGTAGTCGCGCATCAGATTTTCGGCGGCCTCACCCCGTTCGGAGTCCTTGTAACCGAGCATGCCCGCGATTTGCTCCTGGAATTCGAATGACAGGACATTGAAATTACGTCCGGAACTGAAGTGAAGAAAATTCCGAATGCAATGATGAAATTCCAAAGCATCGGAAGCAATCGGATGGCGGTTGCTGGCCTCCAACGCCTTTCGAACCCATCCGGACCAATGCACGTCGCGCAGCCCGCCCGGCGCTTCCTTCACATCGGGCTCGAGTTGAAAGATGGTGTCGCCGAATTGCTTATAACGCGCGGCCTTCATGGCTGCGAGCGCTTTGAGAAAATTGGCGCGGTGGCGGCGGATCAGCCCGCGCAGAATTTCATTTTCGAACTCGTCAGCGACTTCAGGATCGCCGAAGAGAAATCGCGAATCGAGGAACGCCGTGTAGGACTCCATCTGGTCTTCATCGAAATTGTCGAAATCGGCTGCGTGCCGGATCTGATGACCGACCTTGAATTGCAAGTTCCATAAGGGGTGCAGAACGGTCTTGATCGTGTCCTCGTCGATTCTGTCTTCGAAGAAAAACAAGAGATCGATGTCCGATCCCGGATGCAGCGTCCCTCGTCCGTAACCTCCAATAGCCAGCAACGCGAAACGGGACGGCGGTTTGTAGCCGGCCCAAATCTCGCCGATGACATCATCGATTTTCGCGCTGTACATCTTTTCCACCACCGTGGCCGGGGGGCTTTCTAGGAATTGAGTTTTCAAATTGTCAAGGAATAGTTTCACATCGGAACGGGTCGTCATCGTGTCTCCTCGAAAAACTCTATTCTACTATCGCGTAGCTTTCTTGGGTTTTTGCGAAGGTTATTGATGCGGCCTTTCTTTGTGGCTTGGTGCCTTTGTGTCTTTGTGTTTCACTCTGACGTGGGGTTAGTTCCCTAGGAGTTTAGGAGGAGTTTTTGGGTTGTGGCTCTGCTGCGTTAGCACGGGTGATTTTGATCCCATTTCGGAAGCCACATTCTTACGGGCAAGCTTTGCCGGCGTAGCTAATCGCCAGAAATCATGGCGCCTTGGCGTTTACCGGAGGGCGGCACCCGGTTTGCTTTTGTGATCGGGGCGGAGCACACGCTCGCTCTTCATCTTTTCAAAACAGCTTCGTTTACCACGGATATGACCCCAACCTTGCGGGAGACAAACGACGACGCGGCCATAACTGAGTCTTCACTGCGCGAACCACTCGAGTCGCTGAGCGCCGAACTCGGACGCATCTCCGAAGAGATTCAGTCCATCAACTCGGGTTTTCAGACGCATATCCAGCAGGCTCTTGCAGCCGTACAGTCGGCAATCGAAGCTCAGTACAAAGCACGGCTGGAGGAATGCATCGCAGAACTCCGCGAACAACTTCGTACTGAGATTAGAGAGGAAGTGCGCAAAGATTTCGAGGCCGCATTGACAGAACGGGCCGCGGAGGCCGACACCCAAAAGAAAGAAATCGAGCGGGCCTATGCTGAGCTCGAGGCGATTGCGCTCGAAATAGCCACCATGCTCGAGGATGCTTCCGTCGAACTGTCCCGCGTTATGCAAAAGAGGAAAGATCACGCCGAACTTAAGGCCTACATCCAGGGCCTCCGCTTCTCGAAATGACAATCGACCAAGACCAGCGCTGACTAAGGCACAACAATGGCGACCACTGCGCCTCATTTGGCGTTTGACGCGCCACATTTGGATTGCTGCGCCCCATTGGGCGTTTGACGGGCAACGTTTACGATTGCTGCGCCCCATTGGGGTTTAGGGCGCAACATTGGCGATTGCTGCGCCTCATTTGGCGTTGGCGGCGCAACTTTGGCGACGGCGGCGCAACTTTGGCGACGGCGGCGCCCGATTTGGCGTTTG
>Ga0066710_100000554_pt1 | contig 23237 bp, 40 predicted proteins | sample GraSoiAngelo_159_FD_79666 | JGI IMG/M metagenome (GOLD analysis project Ga0066710, IMG submission 79666) | Grasslands soil microbial communities from the Angelo Coastal Reserve, California, USA - 14_1009_16_40cm | ecosystem: Environmental > Terrestrial > Soil > Grasslands | place: USA...
GATTGGAATCTATAAAATGCACTAGAAAAGATACCATAGGTTGCATTAGCAAGGATTTTGTAGGCCCACCTTTGGAACTTATCGGTGGCTTGTCTCTTACCAGTCAAAAATTCATCTATAATTGGGAATAGATAGGCTGTATTTCCATAAGGAGCCAAATTAAATGCCTTAATTGTATTCGGATATAGACTATCAAAGTCAAACTGCATCACATTCTCAAAACTGCCCCTACTGAGAATCTCCACTAAGGCTCCTGCAAATTTACCTCCTCTTCTATAACTTCTCTTATTGGGTAAGACATAATTCATCTTTCTAGCCTGTCTCATAAAGTATTGGTCAAGCACAGGAGTTACTGTAATTAATTTGGTTTCAGGATTCACTCCCAAAATCTTATCTGGGAATAGATTAGACTGTTTTGCCAACTGAATAGCTAGAGTTGTATATTCCTTCTTATCGTCTATTTCACCTGTGCATTGAGCATCCCATCCAACTCTTTCTGCTCTTTCCTGAGTGGTTAAAGAACTAATCTTACGAAAAACATAAGGCTTCTTCTTGCCTAAAACTCTCTTAGCAACATGGTCTAGACCCCATAAACTCTTGTAGTTTTTCTCCAAATAACGATAAAGAATACTTGAATCAACCCACCTAACTGAATTCATATCAAATTGAATATGATGATAGAATAATCTCTTGGGAAAATATGGAACATCAAATTCTCGACTATTCCAACCTCTGCATAGTTGAATCTTCTCTCTTACTATAAAAGCTACTACATCCTGTAGCATTTCCTTCTCTTTAATCAAATCTACTGGATTTGTATCTATGGCCCAAGTATAAAGTTTACCTTTATAGAAAATTCCTACAGCAGTAATAGCCTTATCTCCCTTTGAAACGTCTGGATTTCCTTGGCTATCATCGACTTCTATATCCCATGCTGCTCGATTTGGATAATCTGAGCAAGTATGATTATTTTCAAGCATCCATCTTTCTACAGGATTCTTATCAGATTCGTATAAGATTATTTCTTGTCTTTTCAAAGAATCTGCAAAATTATACATGGCTTCGTGGGTCGGAAAGATATATTGCCTTACCTCTTCGTTAGTATCTATAGTTCTTAGGGCTGACCCATATTTTACAGTTCCTCCTCCAGATGGAAATTCTATAAATTTACTTGAAGTAAAGAAATAATTAGGATTAGGAACCGCATCTATTATACTAGATTGTCCGTCTACCCAAACCATTATCTTTCCGTCACGTTTCTGATAAGCTGAATCGAAACTAAGATTCATTGTCTATTACACTGTTTCTCCTTGTAAGCTCACCGCAGTTTTCACATATTCCAACTAGGGGTCTTTGCTTTGACCAAGTTACTTTCATGCCGCATTTTAAGCAATCTGTCATATTACCCTTAATGATTATATTCTAGACTATATAAACTTACCTATGTATAAATGGATTTATGCTACCCGAATCTTAGATATGTTCTTAGAATAAACATAGACCAAAATAGAGGCTATAATGGCCCCCACAAATAAAATAACAATCACTTCTTGTAAAGGAAGCCCAATACTTACTGCATAACCAATGGCAGGAAGAATGTAAACAATAATAATTCCTCCTACAACAGATGAAAGAGCAGCCGTTAAAATAGTTCTTAAAATTCCAGAACCACTCCCTCCTCCTTGTCTAGTCTGAATTACAGTAGGACGCTCATTTTGCTGTAAATTACGGTCTGAATAATAATTTCTTGGACTTCCCCCTCCTTTACTTCTAATTAAAACAAGAACGACAATAAAAGCCAAGGGAATTATTAGCCCTAGCATATAAGGCGTATTAGCTAAGTAAGTATAAATAACAAGAATAGCCTGCCAAATCGTATTTAAAAAGTCATTAAAGCTAATAGCCAACTAACCGCGAACACCAGCTTCGTGAACAAATCGTCTAGGAGATAGAATAAAGAAGGCCAAAATGACTCCAATTATAGGTGTAATTCCATAAACCATTACAAATAAGGGAAAACCCATAATTCCTATTTGCATATAAAGCCATCCAAACATATAATCTACTGCTGTGTTTTCAAGCGAACCGTTGAGAGGAACAAGAAGTTGGCCCGAGGTTGACCATGCCAGAGGAGGCTGCCACATATCGAAAACCCACGAGAATAATATAAATCCCGATAGACCAGACTTAAGAAAGCCAAAGAAATCAAATTTTCCAGAAACTAGGCCAAAAGTTCCACCAAGAATCCCACCAATTAAGAAGACATTACCTATATTCCAAAGAATATAAGCCTCAACAGGATTTAAGTTATAGAACCAAGGAGAATTAGAGAAATAAGGAAGCACAATAAGGGCATAAATAGCACCTAAAATAACAAAGCTTATCATTATTGATAAAGCAAGCTGCCTATCCATCTTTTTTGAATTCTGGCCTCTTATTGCCATTAGTGATTATCTCCTTATTCGCTTGGTCATTGTTGAAACTATATTTTGAGTAGCTGGCCTACCAACCTTCCTTTGTGGCTGTTGCGGCTGCTGTGGCTGTCTAGACCTAACATTAGACCTTTCAATCCTAGCAAATGATAGGGCTATAGTAAAGAAACCTGTTACCAAAAGAATTAGACCCAAATCTGGAACCAAGTTACCTACCATCAGAGCTATTCCAGTAAAAAGAACTAGAATTCCAACCGTTATAAGTAAAATCCAGTCTCTAAAGGTTGTAGTAAGGAAATAAGCTAGAAATGCACCTGCAATTATGGCTATGAACCAAGTTAAAGCAAATGAAGTTCCTAAAAGCCCAGAAAAGGCTACTGCGGTAATTATAGCTAATATTCCAAGGATTAGAAAGATTGCAGTAGTAAAGCGATACTTCTGAACCTCGCCTCTAACAGTTGATGCTGACAAAGTAATCTAAAGTCAGGAGGCGTGGTATTTAAAGCTTATCCGACTTTTATAGTGTTAATGGCGTATTTCCCCAATATTTGTGGGGTCTAATAGAAAATAAAGATTTAAGCCTACCCAAAGACCCAAAAGTAAACTTATAGTTGACCCCAAAACATTAGTTGTATAGTCATGGAATCCATAAGGATATAGTAATAGGTTATTAAAATCTGAAAGATAGCCAATAGCTCCAATTCCCATTAATAGGGCTTGAAAAGTAGCTATACCTACAAGAAATATTCCAAAGAATACCCATTCATGCTCCATAGAGATTCCCGCAATCTGAACTGACCCTATATTATACCCAAAAGTATTCAAGGGAGCAGAAGCAGGAGCAGAAGGAACATAGAACAAGGCAACAAGGACTATTATAAGAGCAATATTGATTAATCCTACAATTTGAAGAGATTGTCTGGCGCTCACAGTGAACGCACTCCTGTAGCATCAGCAGAGGCAGGAATAAGGAATACTAGACCAAAGATTATCAAAACACCCCTTAAAACCTCGATTGTGAAAATATAATTTGGAGTAGGTGGAGGAGGAGGTAATAGAGCCAAAGCGTAGATTGAATTGACAAAAGCACCCAATAGGGCATCTGGAGCAATAATAGCAAAGGCTATTATTCCTAATCCAATAATAATATAAGCCGAAGTATTAGATATTTTTACCAAAGTCTCAATCTAATCCCATTTACAAGTCTTCTAGTCTGAGGAAGGTTAATTAAGACCATTGGAGCCAAAGGAAGAATAACTAAGCCATATCCAAGAGGAATAGATACAAATCCAAGGGTTACTAATGAAACAAAGGCGTTCAAAATACCATGTCCAAGAGCAGGAACAGCGAAATGATGAGTTAAATAGAACATGGTTCTTAAAATAATTCCTCCCACAAAAAGCACTATTAGATAGGCTTCAGATTGATAAATGGCATTAGTATAAATGCTTCCAATTACAGCACTATGATACATCATAAAAAAGGCAGAATCTAGAACTATCGCAAATGGAACTCCTAATTTGAATTTAAAAGCATTTACAAGGACTGAGATTAAAAAGAGGCTGAAAAGAGCTTCTTCTGCTACTCCTGCGCTAAAATAAAACATAACAACCCAGAAATTAGAAATTCCAGGCGCAGCAGTTGCAGTAGTGGCTGCTGGAAGTAGAATACTCACAACTAGTTGAGCAATCAATAAAATTACAAAAGTCATAATTCCCAATAAAGCCACAGCCAAATCAAATCTACTTAGTCTTCTTCTAAAACCTACAAGGAAATAAGCCAATCCAACTCCACTAACCATTATAATCATCAGATATGCTGCTGGAAGAGAAGCAGTTGGAACATTTGCATAATAGGTAAAGAAAAAGCCAAAAGTTATCGTAGCTAAAGCTATTAGAATAACTCCCCATCCAGAAATAATTGGCCTCCAAGTTCCTTGTCCTGAATAGCCTGTATCGACACCTAATGGCCCTCTCATGGAGTTAATAAAAGTAAGTGAAACCTTAGAATCTCTGAGTTTAAGAAGTCCTGGTAAAATCATAGATATACCCGCAAGTAGTAAAGTAAACCCTATACTTAACATAATAGCTTTGAGTAGGAAAACCTAGTATTTAAGCTTAGTCTTTCCTCTGAGGTTCTTAAAAAGGTAGGTAGGAGGCTTTTACACCCCCAATGAATTACCCGTTGACTTCGATTTAGAAGGTCGTTATCGTCAGTGAAATGACTAGATTCGCAACAAGGAATATACCAGCACCCATTGTGGAGCTATATCCTTTGCCGTAAGTCGTTGCCAGTCCAACTGCCGAAGAAGCGCCGTAAGCAGCAGGTGCTCCATCCGCAACACCAAAGGGTAGGTCTGCCGTATTCTGAAGGTCAGTTGTCCAGACAGCAAACTGTAGAGTGCTGCCTCCTGCCATCGGTGAAGTATTCACCGTAACAGTTGAAGACTTTGAGCCAATAGAACCCGACGTAGGGGTGTCTATTTCGGCCAAGACCTTGTAGAAGACGAGAGTTCCAGTTGGAGGCGAATTGATTGGAGTCCATCCATTACCTGTTATGTCGCTTGAAACGATTGTGTTCTTGTTGAAACCAATCCACTGAACTGCTACTAGGTTAAGCTGAGCAAAGCTAGACGAAACCCAGGGCATAGGATAGCCGTAAGCAGACGAAACCGTAGTTGCTCTGGCCGTTAGGTCAAAGACAGACGTTTTCGAGGTGGCTGTGTAAGTTCCAACTGCCGCACCAACACCAATGTCAGAACTCGTAGTTACTGAACCATCAGGATTGGTTAGCGTTTCAGATACAGCAGTAGACCTCTTGTCCAGCGTCATAGTGCCAAGAACGTAAACCTGGCTCGATGAAACAACTGAAACTGATGCTGGAACTGTGTAAGTCTGGACATTGTCATAGTCACCAGTTACGTAACCATGTATCCAAAGAGAAGTTCCAGGACTGTAGAAGCCTGACGACTGATAGAACGAGGTTGTGGATGTGATTGCTGACTCAAGTGGCTTAGACAGGTCGCTAGGATTAGCGATGTCTATCTTGCCCGTTGTGATACCAGCGCCAGTGAAGAATTGCTGTAGAGTCAATCCGACTGGTGCAGGCGTCGAGGGCGCACCTGGGGCTTTCACGAAGAGAGGGTATGCGAGGTAAAGGAACGCAGCAGCAGTAAGCAGAACAATGATTGTTCCCGCAAAGATGATGCCGAGTGTCCTTCCAGTAGACCGTGAGGAACGTGCCATACCTAACGAGTTTACATCAGCCTATATAAAGTCTTTGGTTATCCTATGGAGTCCCTTGTTAGGGTATACCTTTATATAGTTCCTAATTTCTAAGACATTTATGTTCGATGCAACAAAATATTATAGAGAAAGATACCAAAATGATAAAGAATTTCGTTCTAAATTTAAATTAATGGTATGTAAATCTCAGAAAAAGATGCGATTAGTCTATCGAACACTATTACTCAATGCTTTAGGAAAGGAATGCTCAATTTGCAGATTCTCAATTACAGATATTTTAGAATTTCATCATATTAATAATGATGGGAAGAAGAACCGTATGGGTTTATCAAATCTCAAGTATTATTCTGAAAACTTAGAGGAAGCCAAAGAAAAGTTAAGGATTGTTTGTCCCAATTGTCATTGTATTTTAACACATCCTATTATAAATACTAATGGAAAAACTCAAAGACGAAAACGTAACTTAATGAAACTTTTAGAACAATCTACTTGTAAAAAATGTAATTATTCTGATATTAGAGGACTACAATTTGACCATAAAAAAGGTCACGGACATCAAGACAAATTAAAACATAAATCTTTAAATGCTTACTACTTAGCTCGACCAAATTTAGCTAAAGAAACATTAGAAATTTTATGTGCTAATTGTAATAGATTAAAACAAAGAGCAAATTGGGAATTTAGAGGATATTAACTGTTTCCTATCTATCTATGTATATAACCATCAGAATCCACCGTCACATTAGGTGGAAGAATTAACCTAACAACGAAATAGTTCTGGTCAGCACCATAATATTCTATGATTTGATAGCCAAAATCATAATTTCCATGTAAAGTAGAAGCAATAAAGTCGTATCTCTCACCTACAGTATAGTTCCTTATTCCAAATCCAATTCCTTTTTGCACATTAAGAGGAATGCTTTCAGCAAGATGAGTAGAGTTCTTTAAAACACCCACGGCTATAAAATTTGAAGCCGATTTATTATCGTGAGTATTCCAAATGATTACAAATATAGGCCGTGTGGGATTATGAGTAAAAAGAGCAGGTTCTAAACCAAGAATACCTACTGAAGCACTACCTATCAATAAAAGGCCCAAAATAACCGATTTGGCTCTTTTTGATAACCTAGCTTGTCCTATTTTCATATTGGTATTCTCGTAAAGTAATATTTTGATTACCTATATAAGCTTTTGGCTCTGTAATAGATAAGCCCAAACTCTTCAACCACATAGAATGACCCTGCGAAACCCTGCCCCTACCAGTCCGAATGATACCAACAAGGCTAGGTTGTGGAGCAATTACAGCATTATCGGGTATTCTAAATTTAGGAACCAATCTAACAAACAAATTATTAAATTGGGCGAATCTATTTATAAAGGCAGAATGACATTTTGAAGCCTTTAAAACCTTTAGAAGTCTTGGAGCCTCTAAGCAAGTGGGAGAAATTACAGAATATCTATTAAGACTTGTTTCCCAGATAAAGAAATCTCCCCAAATCCCATAAATTTGTGATAATCCCATAATTTTGGTTCTAACCCATTCCAGAGAGCGATTATCAAAATCAAACATAATTATATGATGGTTTGTAGTTCCATGAACAGTTGATACTAATCCTATGCTCCAAAAAGGAGCCTTTTCTTTAGGTTCCGAAATTTCTTTCCTAGGAAGCATCTCAATCCAAGATAAATCATCAAGCTGCTCTACCTTAATAGGAATACATGGAAGACCGCTTCGACTGTTTGTTGTGCCTAAAACTCTTATAACTCTAAAGGGGTCTAAAAGAGTAGGAATGTCTACTCCTGATATTCCTGCTAGAGTTCGAAGAATATCTTTTCGTGCTTCCGAGTCCTCCGTCATATCTATTCCCCTATACCCTTGAAGCACCAGTCTAAAACCTCTACCAGTAAAGGCTAATTCTGCCTGTGGAAAAAGTTTAGAAAGCTGTTTAACAGTTTTAGCGGCTTCTTCTATAGACTTATCATGGGCATCTATATCCAGACAAATATCTGACCCCATAAAGCCTTCAGAGCCATTTCCATGCATTTTCAAAGGACTACGCCATAAACTAGTCGTATAATAACAATCTAGAGGATTTAATTCCTCTATCAAGTCTTTTAGGTCTGATTCGGTTCTAATTCTGTCTTTAACTATTCGAAATTGACCATCTGGAAGTCTAAATCTAAACTGACGAAATTGCGGATAGCATGGAAGTTTAAGCAAACTTAATCCCTAACTCTCTTATTCTCATTTTAATAATCTGGTCTAAAAGACCACCGTCAAAGAAGAGTTTCCAATTAGCGGCTGTAACCCTAAAGGTTTCCCACCCAAGAGCTTTTAATTCTGAATCCCTAGCCTTATCCTTTAATTTGGCTCCTAAAGTAGTATGGTTTTTCTTTCCGTCATATTCAAAATCTAGCTTCAAAGGTTCAATTGCAGCATCAAGAAATCTACTGTGAGATTTGTTGGGTATTTTTACTTGAAAATTAAGAACAACGGGAAGACTAGGGTATCTGAGTCTGATTTGATGAATCATTTTATTTTGTTGAGGTGAAGTGGGTATGGGAAAGGGCATTTTTTCACTCAACCAATACAGGAAGTATTTCTTGTGCCTTAACCCCTAGCCTACGACCACTATTAGGCAATTTCACATCAGATAGCAATTCCAAAGCTTTATCCTTGTCCATTTCTTTGAGAGCACAAATATCTGCTATAGTTGGAAAGGCTTCTAGGAGAGCCTTAGCAGTTTCAGCACCAAAAGCTTCCAATACATATTTTTTCTTCTCTTGAAGAGTCCAAGACTTCTTCATTCCTGCGCGTTCTGGAAACTCTCTCTTTTCCTTGGGACTTCCTAGACTTTTTTCTTCTGCAACCAAATAACGTGCTGTTCCACTCGCATCGGTTGTCCAAATAGTTCCAACTCCAAAGGCTTTAAAGGCGGCCATAGTCTTATAAAACCCAATTTCGCGGTCAGGATGGTCTTCAAAATAGGTTTTAAGACTAATCCATTGTTTAGACCCAAAATCAAAGAATCCATAACCTTCAATAATCACAAAAGGTTCGTAAGTGTCTGAATTTCGAGCCAATTCTTTTAATTGGTCAAAGATTCGGCCATCAATGATTGAAGCAAGCAGGTCTTGAACCTTTTTACGCTCAAAAGCCTTATTCTTCTCAAGACCTTGAATAACAATATCAGTAAAAAGCTCAGATTTAACCTGAAAAGAATCGGTCAAATACTGGCCGAGAGTATTCCACTCTTGAGCATTCAAAAAGCCTCCCAATTAAAAAGCCCCCTTCCTCCACTTTTGATGATATGCCTTTTTATAAGGACTTTCTCCACCCAATTTTTTATTAGGATTAGCCCTACTTTCTCCAAATCCACTTTCAGAATTAAACCAATTAGCCATTTTAGGTGTGGAGCAACTTACACAGGTTGAGTCTAATGCCTTATTAAGTTTACCACAATTACGGCACTTCCAGGGGTAGATTTTAGCCGAAACCATTAAACTGCGGCCTCTGCATTGACCTGAACTGGCTCTGGCTGCTTAACAACTTCTTGCTCAACAACCTTACCTACATAACACCACTTCAAGGAACGCTTTGGCTTACCATTTGCAGCTAGTTCAGTTACGACCTTCTTATGGCAGAAATACCAATATTTCTTACCATGAAAAGTCTTGGGATACTGTCCATAACCTTCTAGACCGCATCTGGGGCAATTTTTAACGACTTTCGGAGCTTTTTGAGTAACTGTGCTCATTATAGGTAAGGCTTACTAAAACCACTATATAAGCCTTTACCTATTTACTCAATTATATGCCAGATTGCCATCTTACCCAACTTCTGCGCTTTTATCGCGGTGTAGCAAGCACCCGATTTCACATGATTAGTTTTCTTACAGTGATAGCAGAATGGTTTATCTCCAAATTGTGGAAATTTCTTATTCGGTGGATAGCCTATCGGATATTGAGCAGAAACTATTACATGAACGATGTCTGCCGCATCTGCTATCTTCAGATTTCGACTCTGATAACCATCTAACCAATGCCAACCACCATAACATTTATCCCAACAATGGTGCGTTTTGGGTATATCTTGTTCATTAAGAATAAAAACTTTTTTGTCAGGCCAATTTTCTGTCTGTGGTGAAAATATAAAAGATTCATCATAGGCTCCTACTTCTTTAGCAATCTCTTCAGCCCAAATATCTACCCCTTTACGCCAACTATGGCCCGAAGTTAATTTAATATCCTTTTCAGAAAGAATATTTCTAATTAGGTCTTTGACAACAATTGCTTGTTTGGGTGTGAATTTATCTTCGCCATTTCCAATCACGCCTATTACTTTCATTTACATAACCCCAAACTTCTAAGCTCGCTTCTTACAGAATCGTAGGTGCGGCCTAGAATCTTAGCTATTTCTCTAGGCTTCTTTCCAGAAGTATAGAGTTTCACTAATTTCTTAACATCTATTTCAGTATAGGCTATGTGTCTTCTCTTAAAATCTGTTGAGACTGAAAGCCTCCAAAGTTCATTATCAATTGAGCTAACAGACCTCTTCATTTTACGCGCAATCTCGATTAGTTTCATACCGCTATCATAGAGGCTAATTAGGTTATCTATCTGGTCACTTGTCCAAGCATTTTCTTCGGGCCACCTACTACCTGACCTTACTGAAACTATATCTTCATTATCTAGGGCATCTTGAATTTCAATTACTTCTGAACCCGAATGCTCATAGCTCAATGCCAAATTTCTCCAATATCTTATCCAGTAAAGATTGTTGCTGTAAATAGACCCATTTACAATTTATATTTAACTGCTCATGGAAATTAGCATCGAAATGTTCTGAAAATTTACGTTGATGTGTTTGACAAATCATAATTAGGCCCATTTTATTTCACTCTGGCTTTAAATTAGTTTCTGAACAGCACCCACATGGATTAACAATTGCAATACAAAACCAACATAAATCTGGAAAAGTATACTGTTCACAAGCATTTCGGCTACATTTTGAATGAGAACATTTAGGCATTATATTTCGTTTCCCTGATAAATAATTACAGCCGACAATAGTTCGTGTCCACAATTTCTACAGAATTGAAAATGATTGTGAAGATATACTTTTTTAGCTGTTATCGCAATCCAAGCACAGTTTTCACAAGCAATCTGGATAAAGAATTTTTTGATGTATTCTTGTCTATGCATGGATATATAACTTCCCATTTGAAAGCCTAAACTCAATTGTTAAGGTTCCAACTCTATTGGGAAGACCCTGAATCGTTTCTACATAACTTGTAGTTCCATTCTTCATACCAGCAACAAAGCAGCCACAAAGACCAAAGATTTTGTCGAATATTGCTAACTTTCCTTCTGGAGTTACGGTCATATAACGTCTCTTATCGCTAACAATATCATGTCTATCACCCATCAGATAGACATCTGCATCAAATCCTTGGGCCATTCTTTCCAACTTCTTCAAAGCATCAGTCGCATTTATACCACCAAACTTACCATGTGTTAGATAAAGTTTCCATGTTCGTTTTGTCTTTCCATTAGACACAACCAGATAGACCAAACAGATATAGCCGCCATATTTGGTTCCAAGTGGCTTTGCAAGAAGTTCCCTAATTGGATTTATGTGACTATACTTCTCAACGGTATAATCGTGATTACCCAAAAGCATCAAAAGAATCTTGTCCTTGATTGGCTGTAATTCACTAACTAGTGTCTCATAAAGATGAACTGGATTATCCTTGAATTCATCAACGATTGCTCCTGCTCCTCTCTTTTCGTTGGGGTTAGTATAAATCTGTGACCCATAATCACCCATTCCAATTGTATAACGAGTTGGGTCATTCTTGATTCTCTCGATAACTTCATCCCACTTGGCCTTGTCAAAGTTCACATCGTCACGATGAACATCTGAAATTGGCTCAATAAAGAGAGAATCTTTATTTTCTGGGATTCTTATTTCTATTCTGTAAGTTTCCATTACTCTGATACCTCTGTTTCGGTATTATTTAAGTCTTCGTCTTTCTCTTCTAGTGTAAAAGATTCATTGAATAATTCTGTCATTTTTCCTATATTTCCTATCATTTTCTTTATTTTCAAACCAACATAAAGCCATCCTAAACCAAAACCAATTGCAATACCAACAAGTAAACCTATAATAAATTCTATCATTATTTAGTGGCCTTCTTTGCTTGTTGTGGTGAAACGTCCTCAATTCCTGCCGCAGTAATCTTAAATTGGGCTGCAATTCCAGACTCTAGGTAGGCTGAGTCTACTACTGTAGCTGTCCAAATCCCCGTTTCTCTAAGTTGAAGAGTGATGAGATTCCCTACGGCATGAAGCATAAATTCTCCACCATAAGGCACTTTATCCATCTTAAATCTGAGTCTGGCTCCAAGCTGTGCTCCTGTATCTGGAATTCCCATAATCTGTGCCGTAAGAACTGTGGCTATATTATATTTAGATGTAAGCATCTCTAAATATCCCAAATGCCTTGCAAGTTCTTGTGTTCGTCCAGTGAGCATCTCTCTTCCAAGATAAGTCTGTCTGAACTTGGCTGAAAATGAATCAACAATCAATAGACCAAAATCAATTCCTGCTTCCAACTTTTTATTCATTAGTTCATAGGCAAGCATTTGTTGATAGGGATTAGTTATTGATTTAGCCCTAACTACATAAACATCTTTTTGTAAGTCTATTTTAATCCCACGGAGTTCAGCTATTTGGAGTAATCTTTCAGGTGTAAAAGTTGAAGGTTCTGTTTCTATAAAAGCAACTGGTCGGTGAAGTTTAGATATACAACTAATTGCTAATGAAAAGGCAGTTTGAGTTTTTCCTACGGCTGCTGCTCCTGTAAGCATAGAAATTGAATCAGTTGGAAAACCTCCTCCAAGAATTCTATCAAATTCAACTGAACCTGTTGAAATATATTTAACGTGCTCTTTTCGGTGCTCAAGAACCTGCTGTCCTGTTTCTATTTCAATTGCTTTATCTAATGCCTTATCTTTAGCAAAAACTGTTAATTCTTTAGCCTTAGCCAAGGAAATACCCAAAATGGCTGAGATTTCATCTGGCCGAGTTATAGCAAGTTGAGTTAGAGTTGAAATTCCAGCTTCCTTTAACTTATCGGCTGTTACTGGCCCTATTCCTTTAACATCAGTTAAGCTATCTTCCATATTACATTAACTTGTTCCCTAAAGAGGTATTTAACTCTTTCTCTGTAAATGGATTTAGTTTCTTATTAGTTTTCCAGCTTTTCCTAACATATTCTGGCAATTTACTAACATCACCATGTGCCTCTAGAAGTAGATTTTTGAGAAATTCTCGTGTTATCGGGTCAGAAGGATAACCTGAACCCAAATTTCCATACTCTAATCTCAGTGTGTCCATAGCATCGTCTCTTTGAACTTTGGCTATAATTGATGCTGCCGAGACAGGAAGATACTTTAAATCGGCATGATGTTCAGACTTAATTCTAACCTTCTGTAAAGGCAGATTTAATCTAACTATATTAGTAAAACGACTTGTAATAACATCTGGGCAATCTATAATAATTTGTGGCCGTCTAGATGTAACTGATAAAAATTCATAGATAAGATGTGCCATTAATTCTGCTTCAAGCCAATTTAAATTTTGAACTTTCTGTCCAACAACTAGGTCTATTTCTTTAGGATTAATCTGCCTAATGTCGGCGTAAACATCAGTATTTAATATCAAATCTGCAAGAGATGAACGCCTTTCAGGGGTAAGAAGTTTGGAATCGGTTACACCAAATTTCCTAAACACTTTGTTATGGATACTATCAACTTCAACTAGAGCTATAACTAGTGGCCCAAAAACTGAACCTCTTCCAGCTTCGTCAATTCCTATTGTGCTCATTTTTTCAAAGTCTCCACTACTGCATCTACGTGCTGACAATGGCTATGTCCTATAAAACCTAAACAGTGGCATTCTAGTTTAACTCCTCGAAACACAACATAATATTCGTTTCCGTTTTCCTCGTTTGTTACCTTCCAAGCTCTTTCTGCCTGTTTTTCAATCTTAAACATGGTCTGTCTCCTGTGGAACATTCAAATCTATCCAATCTTCTATAACTTTGTGAATATGCTTATTTTCTGTCCAAACCTTTGCAAGTTCTGAAACTAAATGGCCTGTAGTTTCTTTATAATGGTCTTTTTTACTTGAAGAATAACCCTTTATTCCCCAAGCATATCCAATACCATGAATTATTTCGTGAAGCTCTACCTCAAATAAGTAGGTCAAAAAACTAGCTTCAGGCTTTTCTTCTATTTTAGATTCTGCCCATAAATTAGATAGATAATAGGTTATTTTTTGTTTTTTAAGGCTAAAGCGTGTAAATCCTAAAACTCTCAAACCTTTATCAGAATAAACTTTTGGAGCAGGCTCTACTGTAAAGGTTATTTCAAGATTTAAAGTTCGTTCTTTACTCTGACTTTTTGGCTTCATTTAATTTTTCACTCGGATTAAATGGAAGATAATCCCTCCAATTTGCTTCACCCGCATCTAGCATACGAGAAGCTATATAGAATTTCGGACTATATTCGTCCCACCATCCATAAACGCTTGGAGGAGGAACTCCTGTTTCTAAAGCCTTTCCAAGAGCAATCAGTTTCTCATTTAAATACATTGTAGCCTTTTCAACGTCTATCTTAAACGATATACCTTTTATTTCCCGAGTTTCACCTACTCCAATATAAACTACCACACCAAAGAATTCACGACCTTCAAATGAAGGAGCATCGGATACTGTTAAAATTCCTGCCGTTCCACATACATTACAAGTTTCAGGTTTGAAGTTAAGTAACCAACTCCTATTACATTGTTTACATGAGGCTATGAATTTTGCTGCACGAAGCATGGCCGCATAGAATTCAACCTGAGCAACATGATTTTGTTTAGCATAATCGGGCAGCCCAAACTTTTTAGTTGTTTTTTGAGTTTTCTTATCAATTATAATTACCCGAGAACGAGTCATTACAGCATCATCTAAGGTTCCATGAACTGAAGGAGCACCAATTATTTTATACTCCATTTCAAGCTCGTGATTTGTTGTAAGGGGTTCTTCGTGGAATTTTTGACCTATAAATAGAGTAAGCAGTTTTTCTTCGGTTGAACCCGCAGAATTCTTTCCGCTTTCTCCTTTAAGTTGGTCTAAATATTCAAAGTATCCCTTCCTTAGAGATGGATAAACTAAGTTAGAAACATGAAGTCCTTGTGTTCGTGGCCTTGAGTCCATATAATTAACTATAGAAGTAATAAATCTAGCTTCTGCATATTTCTTAACATCTTCTAAAGTATCTTTATCTGCTGCTTTTTGAGCCTTTTCTGCTTCAGTAAGAGTCATTTTATTCTAATCGCTCCACATTCACAATACTGATTATAACCCTTCCAAGGATATATATCTATCCACTTATGTTCATGTGCTATCAACGTGCCCTGCTCCAAAATTGTTTTTGACAGGTATGACAAATATGACGGTATTTAACTGGCATACCAAAAACTCGTGCTAAAGATTTTAATCCGCTTTCTTGACCAATATTATCAAAACACTCTTCTGTAGCTCTACAAATCTCACAAAAATGTGATTTGTCATTTATTTCTAAGTATCCCATATTGTATTAACCTTATTCGCTTACCTATTTAAGTGTTTCTTTATTATTTCCATTTCGGCCAACCTTTATCATATCTCTCTCCTGGGTTTTGAGGCTTAGGTGCAGGAGGAGCAGGCTTTCTATTCTCTCTTTCTCTTCTCTTTCGTTCTTTTCGTTCTTTTAAGTCTTGAATTGCTGAATAAAGCATATAGACAACTATCAAAATAACTAAAATCATCATTAATAAAAAGAACTGGATTTGATTAACTACCATTAAACTATCAAGGCTTACTTACCTATATAAAGATTTCTACTATTTCGGCCAATAAGATTCTCGTGGAAAGAAAGCTGAAAACTTAAACCAAAACATAGTCATTATGTCTTTAGGTAACTCTGTTGGCAAGAAATTACAAATGTTCTTTTGAAACTTCTGGCCCAAATCGCCGTAGAATACAAGGTCTATAGAACAAGTTCCGTCTGCATTTGGAGGAACAACTTTCAAAATAAAGTATCTTCTGAGAGATGCCAGTTTCACGGCTACATGGTCTGGAGCGTGTATGATTAGCGTTTTCATCTTAAATCTGATTAGAAATAGCAAGTATTTAACTCAATCTATATAAATGGATTTATATAAGATAAAGAAATTTCCTGACACTCCTGACACTTCTGACGCTAAATACCCAGGTAGCTCGGGTGATTTTTTAAATACCTCAATTTGAACTCCTTTTAACTAAAGAAGCTCAATCAAAAGATATAGGACAATTCTATCGGACAGAATTCCTTAAATTTCCTTAAAAACTCTACATTTAACTCTATATGTAATAATAAGTATATAATAATAATAATAATATACTACCTCTTGTAAAATAAGTTAATAATTAATCATATTTATTATTATTAAATAGTGTGTATATATCTATTTCACATCATGCGCATCATGTCCAATATACAAATTATAAATAAATAAAAAATAGACCCTATGTTTCTGGCGTCAGACCTGTCAGACCCGTCAGGAGAATATAATCCCTTTTATTTAGGTAAGTTTATATACTAGAATTTAGATAGATTATTTAGAAATATGAGCGAATTACAAGATTACCTAAAACTTTACTATAATTTAGGACTTTCAATCATTCCAGAAGAGAATAAACAACCTGTTATTGACGAATGGAAGTCTTTACAGGAGAAAAGGCTAACTTGGGAGCAAATAAAAGCTTATGAAGTTAAGTTCCAAAAGGGTATAGGTATTATTTGTGGAACAGTTAGCGGAAATCTTGTGGGAATAGATTTTGAGCATGAAAAGAGATATTTAGAATTCTTTACTTCACAAGGCGCTCTAAAACTAGAGGAAAAAACGATAGTTGTTAATAGTGGTCATGGTGGAGTTCACGTTTGGCTAAGAGAGGCAAAAGAAATGCCAAAAATAGTCCAAGGAATTGCTTTAGTTCCAGTAGAAGCTTTTGGAAAAACTACTTATGCTCCAGAGATAGACCTTTTAGGTCAGGGAGCTAAAATGACAGCACCTCCAACTTCAATTAATCATATTTTATGTGACAGTAAGAATAAGGCTTGTCCAAAATCAGGTCTAACTAGTTATAAAATACGTGGGTCTGGTCGCAAAATAATGGAAGTTCCTAATATAATAAACACTATTGTTAATAGAACAGAGCAACTTGGTTGGAAGCTTAAAGATTTGGATAGACCAGCTTTATCTATTGCAATAATTCCAACTAAGTCAGGAGGTCGAAATAAGGCTGCATTTGATTATGCGCGATTTTTACTATTTGATGTAGAACTTTCAGATGAAGTTGTTTGGGGAGAAATGCAAAGAGTTAATAGGGACTTGTTTAAACCATCACTGAGCGAACAAGAGTTAAAAATATGTTTCGAGCAAGCAAAGAAGTATCATCCGACAGGAGGAGAAAATACAGTTGAGTGGTGAAGACAGCACTAGCGATTTTAGTAGTGACAACCCGTTTGAAGAAAAGAATAGTGAAATAGATGAAATTATTCAAGCAGCAGAAATAGAAACTGGAGGAAAAGGAAAGGTCAAGGCTGTAAAGGTAAAGAAGACTAAGCCTGGGCAATTTAAAATTTCTCAAGCTCTAGACCCCAAGGATGTTATTCAGACCCCGTTTGTAATTGAAGATGAATTTATAGCCGAACAAATATGGTCTAGAAAAACTGGAGAACCTCCAACTTTCGCTGTTAGAGTTTTGGTAGATAATCCTAAACACGGATTGAAAGCAGGAGATGTAATTACTATGATAAATGGTAAGCCAATTAGACAAATGACAGTTGTAAGCAAGAAATTTGGTCAGAAAGTAACTTACGTTCCACTTTATGATGATGTTCTCAGGACAGGAGCCGTAACTGTTCCTGACGGAATTATCGAAACTACATGGGACGAAGTTTATCAACAGGGAGTAAATCTAGCTATGAAAATATACGATTGCTCCGAAGATACTTTAGACTCGTATAAGCTTTTAGTAGCTATAGTTCAATCTGGATGGTTTTTGGATAAAATAAAACCCAAAGATGGAATGGCTGGTATGGGAATGTATGCCCCAATAATTGCTATCAGAGGAGCAAGCGGGTCTGGTAAGAATAGAGCTATGGAGGCTTTGAGAATGAGTGCTTATAGACCATTTATAGATGTTATGACTAATAGGGTTGCAAGTTTATTCAGGCCCATGTCAAAATGGAAGGGAACTTTGCTTATGGATGAAGCAGATATGAATGCTAACGGAAATGAAGAAACGGGCGATATTAGCAAATATTTAGATACTAGATGCACAGGCTCACCCTATATCAGAATAAATCCAAACGATGTTGGTGAAACACAGGCTTTTGAGAACTTTGGAATAACAGTAGTAACTCAAAGAAGAGGATGGGGAGATAATGCTTTGGAGGATAGAACAATAGGCTTTTACTCGTCTAAATCGTCTAAACCAATTCCAACCGTAGAACTGGATGAATGGGTTGAAGAGGCTAGAATAATTCAAAATAAGATGCTTTGGCTCAGACTTCATTATTGGGATAAAATTAAGATTGATAAGACTTTCAGGTTTAAGAATGTTGAAAACTCTAGACTTACAGCAGCATTATTGCCAACTATGGCTGTTTTGAGCCAAATTTCATCTAATATGACAGCAAATATAGAAAAAATAGTTCAAGATATAGAAACAAGCAAACGTCAAGTAAAGGCATTATCAAGCGATGGTCAACTTATTACTACGCTTTGGGATTGGCTCAAGAATGGATTTGCTTCTCAGAAAGGCACAGGCGATATTAATGTGTGGTATGTTGGAAAGGAAAAAGACTCTGATGGCTTTATTGTTCCAGCAACTCCTAATGATATAGTTCAAGAACTTGGTAATTCATTTTCAAGTAAGAGAATCAGAGCTATGCTGTGGGGATTAAATTTGGCTCCAAGAAATCTTCCAGATAGAATTTGGATTAACAATTCTGGTTATAGAGCAGTTTGGTTTGAACCTAAGAAACTTGACAATCTTCTATCAGATTTTATAATTAGTTATCAAGCTGGTGATATTATGAAAGTATTACCAGTTATAGCAGCAATAGAGCAAAAGAATTTAGAATCAACAGAGGCAGTAACTACACTTGACTGAACTTAAAAGGGCAATTAAGCAACTAACTCTGGTAGATATGATAACTAAAATTCTTCTATTTGGAGCTATAGGATGCTTACTTGCAGCCATTTTCAGTTCTTATGAAGGAGTTTATTTATTTTCATTTTTTATGGTTCTAATTTCCTTTGGAATGATAGTTTTATCAGTTTTAGTTTATGTATTCTTTCGCCCCATTCTAAATTCCAATCTAAATATAGGTAAGTTTAAATAGGAGCTTTTAGAAGGTATACCAATGAACATAACTGACCTGAAAGATGGCATGAGGAAATTAGACCTCGAAGCAACCATATCTGACCTATCAGAACCACGAACAGTCAATCTCCGAACAGGAGAGACTACACAAGTAGCCGATGCTGTCATTACCGATGCAAGCGGAAGTATAAAGCTATCCCTATGGGGTGGCGATATAGAGCGAGTATCCAAGGGTGACAAGATTAGAGTCTCTAATGGCTATACAAATAGCTTCAGAGACGAAGTTCGTGTCAATGTAGGAAAATTCGGCAAACTCGAAGTTCTATAAGCAAAAAGAGTTATATACGGGCCTGCCTTTTATTAGGCCCATATGCCTCGCACTAATAAAGCAGAAGCTTCTCGTTTAACAGTAGTGGCGATGTTGGCTTATGCTGTTTTTCTTATTATAAATACTCTGATTTGGTTCTATGTTTATCCGACTCTGAATATTTCTGAACCGTGGCTTACTTATTTGATAATTCTAAATATTGGTTGGTTAGTCATTTCTGGTGCAATTTTACTTGCATGGGCATATACGGCATCTACAATAAGTTGGCGTAGATAGGTAGTATTACCTAGAAGACTTATATAGTATATTACACTTACTTAAAATTCTAATGCCAGTTTTCAGGGGTCAGACGACGGCACAGCAAAACCTAGCAGTAACTTCACTTATAGTTGCCTTCTTTGGTCTTTTGACAGCTTATGCAGTTGCTCTTATGACAGGCTTTTCATTGGCAGTTTTCACTTGGGCAACAGTAACCCTGCAATTTGTAGTCATATTCTTTGTCAGCTATTTCATCCATAGCTTCCTAGATAGAGGATTTGACCGAGCTTTCCTTAATGCCCTGATGTGCGGAGTCTTTGCGGGCGCAGTAACAGCACTTGCTTCTTCAACAGCTACCTTTTCAGTTCTTGTAAATGCAGTTCTAGCACCTGCCATTGGATTGCTATTCCTTGGCGTGTTTATCGTTGAAATAGTTTTGGAATATCTAAGACTGAGCGCAGCTAAGAGATAATCTTTACTTCTTTATAAGCTGCATAGATGAAGTAGCACAAATATTTTGATGTTTACTAAGATTCTTACCAAGAACCATTAATTGACAACTAAGGCATTTCCAAACTGAATTTTCAGAAGTATAGGTTCGGTAGGGGTTATCTTTAACTAGTTCGTCAGTGTATTCGCTATAGACCAAGTAAGAACTCTTTAAACTCGGATTACCTATTTAAGCTTTTAGCTATAAATGGGTTTATATTCCGATGGCTTTATATAATAGGTAATCAGAGGTATGATAGAAATAAGTATTGGAAGAGAAAAAGCTTAACTTTCATGCTAGAGTTTTAGGATTATTGCCTACTATACAGCTTACAAGAGGCCACGTTCTTCAGACTATTAGGAGTCGAAAAGAAACAGCACCTTTCTTTTCTATGAGAGGTTTTAGAGTTCAAATTCATCTTGATGATATATTTCTATATAATGCCAAAATAACAAGCATCAGGTCAACTAATTTGGGCAGTTTAAACCAATTTGATGCCGAATGTGGAGGATTTGAGAGTTTAGATGAACTTCAATCTGCTTTGAAACGGGCTGGTTTTAGGTTCCAGCCTCTTAAAGAATATGAAGGTTTTGCTATTGGATTCCAAAAAGAAAAAGAAGACATGGACTCGCAGCCTCTACAGGCTTGGCCTTCATTAAATAAGGAAGGAAGAAAAATATGACCAAATTACGAGCTTTACTTGATAAAACTGTTCTTATAAGTAAATATCTTCAAAATATGACAATGAATAACAAGTTAGTTAACGGAGAATTTATATATTTAGTGAGACAAGGAGATATTTATTTAGTTCGGGGCTTAAATTTAGAAATTATGGAGGCTCTAGAAAGAGCAATTCAACAAGAAAAGGAAGATATAAAATTCTATAACGATACTCACAATCCTCTAGGTGAATATGAACAATGAAGCTTTATCTTGCACATCCTATTCTTGATAGAGATTGGGTTAGGATAGAAGAATTGAAAATGGAGAAAGAATTTGATATAGAATTGGTCAATCCGTTTTATGATGCTGCTGAACGAAAGGATATACAGGATATAGACTCTGGAAAGAAAGGCATTAATGACCCAAATCTTAACGCAAAGAAGATTGTAGAAGGAGATTTGAAAGCTATTGATAATGCCGATGGAATTGTTGCTCTTGTAACAGAAAAGGCATCTGTAGGTGTCTATTGTGAAATATTCTACAACTCTCATGTTCTTAAACGGCCTACTTATCTTATCATCACTGACCCAAGCAAGTTTACTCATCCGTGGTTGGTATATTATGGTTCAAAACGCTTTCATAGTTTAGACGAATTTAAGGAGTGGCTAAAATGAAGCATCTAACCACATCTAATTACCTTGATTGTATAAGATGTGTTAAGATGCTTTCAGAGACAGGCGAAGACTGGCCCGCTAGTGAATTAGGAGAGCTTTTGTCAGATTATCATAAAATAACATTCCCAGAACAGGAGAATAAGACCAATTGAGTATAGAAGACGAACTTGCGGTTCAGAAGGCTCTACCAAAGAGAAATCGTTTAATGTTAATTGTTCAGTTATCTCCTTTACTATCAGAAGAGGCTGGAAAGTTTAGAAAAGACGAGATAATAGCTTATTTAGATAAAATGTTTATAGAACGGTCTTGGAATGCCGAACAAGGGCATCGTGGAATCATTGGAGCCAAATGGACAAGGCCAAAGAGTAGATTCGACCAATACACTGATGATTCTAACTATTATGACCCCAAAAATGAAGAATTTGTGTCTAATTATTAATTAGGCCGAATTCTCAAAGCTACGGGCCTTTTTTTCCTCTTCTGGAGTATCAGGAATTCCTACCATAAGAGAATGAACTTCTTCGTGGGCCAGAGCTTTTATAATCTGCTGTTTGTCTATTTTTTCAGGAGGAAGACTCCCAAATTCCTTCTCTGATAAGAAAACAGTATTTGGCTGAGAATCGTCATGCCAAGCAACTATTGTAAGATTTTCAGGATGGTCAGGGGGCGTTTTAACTTCAACAGATTTCACATTCTTTTCAAAGATATGGTAATCGTAAGGTCTTTCCTTAGAAAAGGTCTTGACCGAATCCTTTAGAACTCCACGATATTTAGATAGACCTTTATTACTAAATTTGAAGGAAGGATATTTCATTAAAGTTCCTCTTCTTCTAGCTTTTTAGCATCAGCAAGTTGTTTCTTAGCTATTTCCATATGCTTTTCTGAAACTTCTATATGCTTCTTAGCAGCCCATTTCTGAATGGCTACGGCTCGTTTTTGTTCCCTAGTTTTATAGCTGGTAGTAGTTGTAGCGGCCCTAGTTTTAATCTTAAACTTAAAAGATGGAAATTTACTTCGACCAAAGCCTTTCATAAACTTAGAATCACCTAGTCGCCTATATAAGCTTATATATCCGAAAAACTAGGTTAAAAGGATGAGTAAATATCCCAATTATAAATTCAAAGAAGTAGTCGATTATACCCTAGCTCATATTAATCATAAGGAGCAAAGATATGAGACAGTAGGAGATTGGATTGTAGTTCCTCATAAACCCGTTAAAATTAGGGTTTCAAAGCTTCCAGATGAAAGATATGTTTACCTAGTTCAAGTTCACGAATTAATTGAATACCGACTTTGTGCGGAACGGGGCATAACAGATAAAGAGGTTGTGGCTTTTGATGTGATGTTTGAGGACGAGAGGGCTAGGGGTCTACATGGTAAAAGAGCCGAACCAGGAAATGACCCACGAGCACCCTATAGAAAAGAGCACCAATTTGCAACTAAAGTAGAGAAGCAATTAGCCGAGAAACTTGGCGTAAATTGGAAAGAATACTCTGAAAGCGTCGAAGCTCTGTAGGTAAAGCTTATATACGACACTTCTCTACATTAAAAGCTATGAAGTGGGCTATTTTAGTCGTTCTAGCTCTTTTTCTAGTATCTGGTTCAGTGACTCATGCGGCCTTTGTTGAGCAATATCGAGTTAGTCCTCTTTTGAAGCCTGGAATGTATGTATATTACAC